>Ga0210043_1000168_pt1 | contig 72296 bp, 80 predicted proteins | sample CryGeymet201501t_FD_183990 | JGI IMG/M metagenome (GOLD analysis project Ga0210043, IMG submission 183990) | Groundwater microbial communities from Crystal Geyser aquifers in Utah, USA - Crystal Geyser metaG 2015-01t (SPAdes) (version 2) | ecosystem: Environmental > Aquatic > Deep subsurface >... | reverse complement strand
GTGCTATCCTAAGAACTTCATTTAACTTTAGATGCACATCTCAAGTATCGCTTGGAGATTTATGATCTGGAACTAAAGCCCGCCCACAAGCGGGCTTTAGTGTTGTCTGTCGCCATACTACCCCTCCGATAGGGCTCTTGCAACGTGTACAACACACAAGAACACGAAATATAAAGATAGCAAAAATTATATTTCTTCTCCGAGTTCTATAACTCTTTTCAACTCATCGATAGACGTCACTCCGTTCAATACTTTTATAATTCCATCCTCTTCCATAGATAAAATACCCTGTGCTTTTGTTTCCTTTTTTATTTCTCTTTCACTAGCTCTGCCACGCACCGCTTTTTCAAGAGCTTCATCAGTCAAAATAGCTTCATAGATACCGATACGACCTTTATAACCAGAATTATTACACTCAACACATCCGACAGCGTCCCATAGTTTTTCTTTTTGCACTCCAGTTACCGAATTTTGGTCAGAAATAGTATTGAGAATGTTATCTAGGTATTTTTTTTCATTATCAGTTAAGACCCTTTCTTTTTTACAAACTGGACAGAGTTTTCTTACGAGTCTTTGGGCAAGAGCGACATTGATGGCCGAGGTCATTGTTTTTGGATTTACTTCTAGATCCATGAGGCGAGGAAATGATCCAGCTGCACTATTTGTATGCAAGGTCGAAAAAACAAGATGTCCGGTCTCTGCAGAATCAACAGCAATTTTTGCAGTTTCTTCATCTCGGATTTCACCAACCATGATGATATCTGGGTCTTGGCGTAAAGCACTTCTAAGGCCTAGAGCAAAGGTATAATCCTTATCGACGTTTACTTGGGTCTGTACGATCCCAGGTAGATGGTATTCGATGGGATCTTCTATGGTGATGATTTTTACACCAGGGTTATAAACTTTTCTGAGGAATGCATAAAGAGTTGTAGTTTTTCCTGAACCGGTTGGTCCCGTGGTCAATATCATTCCATTTGGTTTCACGATTTCTTTCATGAGAATACCAAGGAGTTTTTCTGGTATACCCAGCTCCTCAAGCGGTACCTGGATAGATTTTGGATTGAGAATACGGAGCACGATTGACTCATTGTAAGCTCCTGGGAGTACTGAGGTACGGATTTCTATATCATCAGCGATATGTACTGAAAATCTTCCGTCCTGCGCCTCGCTTTTTATATTGAGCTTGAGTCCAGAGAGGAGTTTGATACGAGAAAGTAATAGACCAAATGTTTCTAAATCAAAAATCGTGATATCGGTGAGCATACCGTCGAGACGATACCGAAGACGCGCATAATCTTCCTCCGGTTCTATGTGAATGTCTGAAGCTTTTGTTGCGAGTGCCCCAGAGAGTACGATTTCAAGTATTTTTGAAATACGAAAACCTTTTTTAAGTTTTATAATCTCTAGAACTTCTTTTTTTACATCTTCTATTGTTTTTATCTGAGCGAGAAAACCCTTTATTTCTTCGCTAGAAACCTCAAGTGCCCCTGCTTTTGTCTCCGTAGAAAAAGAAAGGTCTTTATATCTAGCCCATGCCTTTTCTAATGATGTGGGGGAGGCGACTGTGGATATGACGCTATAACCAGCCGCGGTTAGTCTGTCTATCACGGCAATGGTTTTTGGATTTACTGGTGACACCACAGCTACTTTTATTTTTTTACCTATGAGTGAAAAGGCAGCTATTCTGGCATCATGTGCCTCTGCATCTGGTACGAGACGGAGAGCATCCATATTTATAGGAACTGGCATGAGGTTTACATACTCCAGTCCATAACGCTGTGCCACTATCTGAGCAATATCCTCTTCCTCTTTTTTATGGAACTCATCTAGTCTTTTTTCCTGTTTTTCTTCGTCAAAATTGACAGTCATGGAGCTATTGTAGCGCCTTTCGAGGCTTCATTAAAGGGATTTTAGAGACATTGACTACATGGCTATTATTGTGATATAATATATATTGAGGCGTATAGGTATATCATCTATATCGTAGCTCATCCAAAACTCAGTTTTTTCCGTCATGAGAATCGTCAACACAGTTCTTTTCATCATAATCAGTTTTGTAATATCGGGGTGTGGTGTGAGTGTCGACAGGGGGGCGGGTGTGATTCACACAAGTAGCTTTCTCGGAGACATGTCACATGGATACACAGAGAGGTCTGGTCTGTCCATTAAAAATCCTTCACAGGATTTTCGTATGGAGGTGACCTACTCGGTCTGTATGAGACTCGATCACTCGAGTCCACTCTGGGGAGAATCTCAGCGTTTCAATCCATACCCTATTGCTGAAGTTTATCGTGGCACCCTACGTGGTTCTATGGGTCAGGATATTTTTATCTCGGCCAAAGATCTCACGAATCATAAAAACATACTCCGAGTCACTGTCAGATTTTATGACGGTGGCGGGTATGTGGACTATGATGAGAGGGAGTTCTATGCCTACTTCTATCAGGGCACTTGGCGACAGGATTGGCAACCTAGACCCAGAGCTTGATTTTCTAGGCCGGGCGCGACAGCGCGCCCGGCCTTTTCTTTTGCATATGAAACACATAGAATCATTTTATGATTTCAAAAAGTCTTTTAGATACTGAGATGTTTGCACGGAGTTTCTCTGACCTTCTACTCGCTCACGTGAAAGAGGCTACGGTGGTGCGTCTAGTAGGTGATCTTGGCTCTGGAAAAACAACATTTGTAAAAGCTGCCGTAAAATCTCTCGGTGGTAATGAAACAGATGTCACTAGTCCGACATTTGTCATTATGAAAAGTTACCCACTCAAACGCGGTCCATGGAAAACACTGGTACATATCGATGCGTATAGACTAGATAACCCAAAAGATGCGGAGAAGCTAGCTCTTAGCGAGGTTTTTTCAAATCTCAATAACATCGTACTTATTGAATGGCCAGAAAAAATAGCCTCTTATATACCCCAAAAACTCACCACAATTTCCTTTAAATTCATAGACGAAAACACAAGACAAATAGAGGTACAATAGGCAGATGAAGAAACGTCTCGTTCTCCTAGATTCTCACGCCATACTTCATAGGGGCTATCATGCACTCCCAGATTTTTCGACAGCAAAAGGTGAGCCTACAGGGGCTCTCTACGGTCTCACTACTATGATTATCAGCATTGTGGAGACACTGAAGCCTGACTATATTGTCGCTGCTTTTGATTTACCAAAACCGACATACAGACATAAAGCTTACAAAGACTACAAAGCTGGTCGAGTAAAAACAGATGACAATTTGGTGGCACAAATAAAACGTTCTCGGGATGTTTTTTCTGCTCTCGGTATACCAGTCTATGACCGAGAGGGGTTTGAGGCTGATGATGTTCTCGGTACTATAGTCGAGCTCACAAAAAAAGATAAAGACTTGGAAATAATTATCGCTTCTGGTGATATGGATACATTACAACTCGTATCTGGTAAAAAGGTACAAGTTTATACTCTAAAAAAGGGAATTAAAGAAACTATTCTCTACGATGAGAATGCTGTTTTGTCACGATTTGGTTTTGGACCAAAACTTTTACCAGATTATAAGGGTCTCCGCGGGGATCCATCTGACAACATTATAGGTATCAAAGGTATTGGAGAAAAAACAGCCACCATCCTCATCACCACTTTTGGTACGGTTGAGGAGATGTATAAAGCTTTAAAAAAAGATAAAACTGGTTTTGTAAAAAAGGCAGGAATCACACCGAGAGTATTGGATCTCATAGAGAAAGGTGAAGAGGATGCTGAGTTTTCAAAAGTTCTAGCGACTATTCGTCGTGATGCGCCGATAGAATGGCAAATACCAGAGAAGACATGGGCTGATGCACTCGATATGGATAAAATAAATGTACTTTTTGCTGAACTAGAATTCCGTAACATGGGAGTGCGTATCAAAAATGCTTTGTCGGGGAATAAGGAGAAAAATGTTTCTGTTCAAGAAAAAGACGAGGTCTCTATCGATGAAGATATACCAACTGACAAACTCAAAGAAGCTTTAGTTATGCTCTGGTTGGTCAATTCAAATATTACAGATCCAGAGCTCGCTGATGTGTATACATTTACAAAAAAGAAAGTATTTGATGAGGCTTATCGAATCCTCCAAGAAGAACTGAAAAATAAAAATCTCACAGAGGTGTACGAGACTATAGAAAAACCACTCATATCAATATGCGATTTAATGACTCAAACAGGGATAAAGATCGACAGAAAAAAGTTGAAAGTTCTTTCAGACAGGTTTCACAAAGAGCTCTCTGAATTAGAACAAGGAATATGGAAACAAGCCGGAGAAGAGTTTAATATTGCCTCACCAAAACAACTCGCCGAGATTTTATACACAAAAATGGGCCTCATACCAAAAAGGCAAAAGAAAACAGCCGGTGGTGCTATGTCTACAAAAGAAAGTGAGCTAGAAAAAATAGTTGATATGCATCCCATAGTAGCCGACGTGATGCGTCATCGTGAACTCTCAAAACTTCTCGGTACTTATGTCGATGCTATACCAAAACTACTAGATGATGGAGATAGACTCCACGCGACATTCATACAGACAGGTGCAGTTACGGGACGTATGGCGACAAAAAATCCTGGAATACAAAATATTCCAAATAAAACAGACGAAGGAAGACAGATACGAGATGCGTTTATTGCAGAGAGCGGATGGAAAATAGTTTCACTTGATTATTCTCAGATAGAATTGCGCATTGCGGCTTTTCTCTCTGGTGATAAAAAACTCATTGAGATATTTCGTCGTGGAGAAGATGTACACTCTGCTGTCGCTGGGGCTGTTTATGATGTACCTGTAGATAAAATCACAAAGACCATGAGGACTCAGGCAAAGGTCATCAATTTCGGTGTGATGTATGGTATGGGTGTCACGGCACTACAGAAAAATCTCAATACTGACCGTACGACCGCACAGAAATTTCTCAACGATTATTTTGAAAAGTTCTCAGGATTAGCTACTTATCTAGATAGGATAAAAGCTGAGACAGCGCGCATGGGGTATACGGAGACGTTTTTTGGACGTAGGCGTTATTTCGATGGTATCAAATCAAAGATCCCCTTTATTCGTGCAGCTGCAGAGCGTATGGCCATCAATGCGCCGATACAGGGGACCGAGGCTGATATCGTAAAGCTCGCTATGATAGCGCTCGAGAAATATGTTGCAAAAGAGGGATTGAAAGATCAGGCACGCATACTCATGCAGGTACATGATGAAATCGTCTATGAGGTAAAATCAGAAATCGCAGAAGATTTTGCCCACAAAGCAAAAGAAATAATGGAAGGTGTTTTACCACCTGAGAAAGTTCATGGCATAGTCTGTATAGCTGAGGGTTCATTGGGGGATAATTGGGGGGAAGGGCTCGGGAAGTTACAATAAATCAATGTTATACGTAATCTACGGTACTGATACGACAAAAGCGCGCGAGAAGGCAGCTATGCTTCGTGATGCTCTACAAAAGAAAAAGCCTGACGCAGCGCTTTTCAACATGAGTGCTGAGGACGTCTCAGCTGAGCGACTGGATGAACTCACCGCAGGGCAGGGTCTCTTTGAAAATAAATATATAGTTTTTGCTGATCGCATTTTAGATAATCGCGATCTCAATGATGTTGTTTTTGAAAAACTCGTGTCGATGAAGGAATCTCCAAATGTTTTTATTATGCTCGAGGTCAAGCTCTTGAAGGAAGCACAGAAAAAACTCGAGAAACATGCAGAGAAAATCGAAGTACACGATGTGACGGAAAAACCAAAGAAAGAGTCTAGTGAAATATTTGCTATGGCGGATGCTCTTGGTAGGCGAGACAAAAAATCACTCTGGATGCTCTATAGGAAAGCTATAGATGCCGATGCGGTGCCAGAGGAAATACACGGCATACTCTGGTGGCAGATGAAGTCCATCGCTCTCGCACAAACAGGACTATCACCAGCTGAGACAGGGCTCAATCCATTTGTCCATTCAAAAGCAAAGAGCTTTGCTCAGAACTTTTCCAGAGAGGAAATAGACAAAACACTCTCATCACTGACACATATGTATCATGATGCCCATCGAGGAAAACATGACTTTGAAATAGCGCTTGAGAAATTCACACTTGATCTTTAATTGAGATTTCTGTCGTTTGTTGGTAGTATCGTTTTGTTGTATTACATCCGCCCATAGCTCAGTCGGTAGAGCAGCTCCCTTTTAAGGAGATGGTCCCAAGTTCGATTCTTGGTGGGCGGACAAAAGACAGAACAATCCGCCTCAGGCGGATTTTCTGCTCTTGTTAGAGATAGAGCGATGTTTTCAGTTTCATAAAATCGCGAGGCCGGGTCAGTAGACCTGAGCCTGACGATAAATAATAAATAGGCTATTCTGTGTTCATGAAAGATATTCGTATCCTCCTACACGATATTCGATCCGTCTATAATGTTGGGGCGATTTTTCGTACCTCTGATGCAATAGGGGTTTCGAAAATATACTTATCAGGTTATACACCCGGGCCACTCGATAGGTTTAATCGTGTGCGAAAAGATTTTGCAAAATCTGCTCTCGGTTCTGAAAAATCAGTGTCGTCTGAACACGTGGACTATTTGAAGGCGTTAAGACAATTGAAAAAAGAAGGATTTCAAATAATAGTTATTGAGCAGGAAAAAAATTCTATTGATTATAAAAAAGTAGCTCCGAAGTCAAAAACTCTTATTGTGTTTGGTAATGAAGTATCCGGAGTAGAAAAGAATATTTTAAAAACGGCAGATGTAATCGCTGAGATACCTATGAATGGGAAAAAGGAATCGCTCAATGTTTCGGTATCGGCCGGTATTGTGCTCTATCGTTGGTTTGATTAAGGGTAATTAAGGAGGGGTCAAGGTTTAACCTCGTCCAGTCAAGGTTTAACCTTGACCTAATAGGTGATTGCGTCGAGTGTCTCACCTTTTGTGTTCATGAGACGGATGATTTCTTGTTTATTTTTCCAGAGTTCTTCTGTGCGTCCGAGAAATAATCTCCATTCACCTGTGAGAAAATCGGTATCGTTTTTATGTCTAGTGACACAACTATTGTAGGTGAGTTTTTCTATAACAAATGCTCGACATGATGATGAGAGTGTTGAGGGTGGTGCTGTGCGAGATGTGGTGCAACGAGGAATGCTGTCGACAAAATCACGACACATTGACTCATTGTAAGGACCAGCAAGTTTGAGTTCATCGATAGGGGTAGGGCAGTCACGACGTAGATCTGGTACATATTCTTGGAATTGGTTGAGATAGCCACTACAAAGGTTTACTTCAAAAGAAGTTCCTAGAGGTGAGCGTCCTGTAGAGATGATGGCTCTATCACCAGGATTGAGTTTGACTGGTTCAGTACGGTATACGACTCCTTGTAGCGGTATAGTGGTAGCATCAGGAATAATTACAGAGATACCCAGCGCACCACTCTTGAGCGATAAACCAGATAAAACCTCAGATTTTTTTGCATCGGCGGGTAGAATAATACGAGTATACTCACGACTAGGTGAAGTGATTTGAGCACCCGCCACACCATCAATAGTGAGGGTTTTTGAGAGGAGAGAGATGCCGTGTATTTTTGATGCTGATTGTGAATCTTCAAAAAAGTTTCCTATTGTTTCTTCTGCGCTTTTTATGATATTCGTTGAAGTGTCAGGTAAAACAAGAACTGTTTTTTTATTTGGTGCTTCAGATATGTATTTAGAACCATAGGCCTGCCCACTGTCTATCGGTGCTAATGGTTTGAGGTAGATACCAGCTCTGGCGATGTCTCGTTGAGCCCCTCCAGAGAAAAACCACAATGCTACTAAACCGAGCATTCCGTAGATAAACCATCCAAATTCACTATGAAATCCTTTTGGTGAGGGTTTTTTTGAATCAGCCATATTAGGTAAGTATTGATTATCGTAGATAAAGTATCAAGCCTTGATCCTGATTATTTTTTGATGGGTATCGCAGTAATGCCCACTTCTACCTCCAACGACAATGCGTTTAATGGTACCAGTGCACCCTTTTTTACTACAAAGTTCCCCAGTTTTTTGATAGGCGCGGTGTTTGTTTTGAAATTTACCAGCAATTCCGTCTATATTTCTATAATCAGACATTGAATCTCCGCCGACATTAATACCATGGGAGAGTATTTTTTTCATAGCTTTAAACGCAAGTTTCAATTTTGCCTCAGGTATATTCTGTACTTGTTCTAGTGGGTTTATACCAGCACTCCAAAGAATTTCATCTGAGTATATGTTCCCGATACCAGCGATGATTTCATGATTCATGATGACTTGTTTTATCTTACCTTTTGGTCGTAGATAGAGACGGGTTTTAAAATCAGAAAAATTAAAAGTTTTATCGAGTGGTTCTGGACCACTTTTTTCTAAATGTTTTGATTTGTGGAGTGATTTCGTTTCAATGAGAGTTGTTTTTGCAAATCTACGCATATCGGATAAGGCTAGGTGTTTACCATTTGATAGGGTAAATATGAGCCTCACGTGTCTATTGAAGGGATCGTCTCTCAATGGACCCGCATCAGTTGCTATCCATTTTCCCCCGACTTTTTTATATTTACCGTACAGTACATGACCTGTCATTTTCATGTGTATGAGAATAGTTTGTTCATTATCTAAATGTATGAGGACATTTTTTGCTCGACGGGAAGCTCTGAGTATCCTTGCTCCACAAATAGTTTTCTTGAAATATGAAAAATACCTTGGGTCAGCGACATTGTCCTTGCCTCGATGAAAATCACTTCGATAATCAGTCCAAACATCAACAATACGAAGGCCTTTCGCGCGAGAATGTATTCCATCGACCGTCGTTTGTACTTCTGGTAGCTCGGGCATAAAAGTAGTATCAAGTATTTAGTATTAAGTATCAAGTAATAAAAAACCACAGTTATACTGTGGTTGAATCTTCGAATGTAACGACACCGACAATCCTTACGAAATTAAGGTTATAAGGAGTCACCTCATCTTCGGCAGGCACATACGCAGGCGGTCCGATGTGACTCACTGATTGTGCTGGGACACAAGGTTTTCCTTCGATAATTTTTGTTTCGCCGGTTTTTCGTTCACACACCATTGTGCCGAACATGAACCAGTTTCCAACAGGAACATCTTTTACAATCATTTTATAGAGAGTCTATTTCTAGACTAACCCCTAGATTTTCTTTGTCAATTTTTTTATTTCCTCTCGTGCTACATCAGCATCACTCCATGTAATTTTTGTGTTGTTTGGTCCCATGATGTACGGATCGGTACCTTTGCCAGTAATGAGTACAGAATCACCAGTTTTGGCTATAGAAAAAGCATGGGTAATAGCTTCTCGACGATCTAATATGATGCGCGGTTCTTTTTCTTTTATAACTTTTGCCATATCGGTAATGATTTCCATAGGATCATCATCATAAGGGTCTTCGTTGGTGAGTATTATTTCATCACAAGAACGTTCGGCTATGTGTGCCATCTCATCTCTTTTCCACTTATCTCTACCTCCACCAGTATTACCGAGAACACAGATGCGACGAGTGTTTTGGAACACATCATAGAGTTTTTGAAGTGAGTCTGGTGTATGTGCATAATCCACAATAACTGAGAAATCTTGGCCTTCTTCGATATGTTCTACACGGCCACGAATGCCAGAGAATTTTTCCAATGCATTTTTCATAACATCTACACTAACACCTTGTGTTTTTGCATACGTCATAGCTGCGAGGGAATTGTAAATATTAAATTCTCCAGAAAGAGGCGAGTGTATCTCTAAATTTTCATAGACGAAAGATATACCTTGTTTACCTAACGTAAAAGGTTTGGCTTGGTCTATCGAATATTCATATTTTTCTACTGGACCCACGGTGAGAAATTTTACCGACTCCACATCTTCTTTGTTTACTATTATCATATTGCGATCTTTTGGTGAGCTCGCTACTGCTCTAGCGATTTTCAACTTTGCTTCGATGTAGTTTTCGTATGATCCGTGCGCCTCAATGTGTTCTGGCATGATATTTGTCACTATGAGTGTATCGATATCAATGAATCTATGTCGGTACATTTCAGCTCCCTGACTAGTCATCTCTATGATGGCATATCGACAACGTGCTTTTACCGCACGTCGTAGAAATCTCTGCATAAAAAACCTTCCTGGCATAGACATTTTGTAGAGATTGTCTTCACTCATATCACCAACCTTGAATCGTATGGTATTTGTTAGAGCTGTTTTGTATCCAGCTTCTATGAGTATTGAATTCAGTATCTCGGTGACCGAGCTCTTGCCTTTTGTACCTGTGATTGCAACCACTGTGATTTTTCGTGAAGGAAAGCGATAGACGATAGCGCCACAGAGGGCCATGAGATAGTGATAAGTGGGAGCTGTCCATGAAAACAACCAGTTTGGTATATGTTTCTTTATTTTGAAGAGGTATGTGTCCAGCATGATTATTTTCCGAGAATTTTTAATGCTTTTTTTACACGCTCACCGGTGTTTGTGATAGACACATCAACTTCTTTGAGCGCCTCACGTGCATCTTTGTGATTGAAACCGAGAGCCTTGAGAGCTTCGAGCGCATCGACTTCATCGCGTAGGGAGATGGACGAATCAGAACCAGCACCAAATTTCCCTTTGAGTTCTAGTACGATTTTGTCCGCCACTTTTTTACCAATACCTGATACTTTCGTGAGGTGAGATGTATCACCGCTCGATACTGCATTTCGTATCGCATCAGGTGATGAAACGTTTAGTATACCGAGTGCTGATTTTGGTCCAATACCAGAAATAGATATGAGGAGCTCAAAAAATTCCAACCCTTCTTTTTCATTAAATCCGTAAAGAGTGTGAGCATCTTCGCGTACCGCTAGATATGTCCAAATAGATACTTTTGAGCCTTCATGAAGTTTTTCCATCACCCCAGTAGTCACAAATACTTTATATCCAACACCACTTACATCGATAATGATTGATCGTTCGCCTCGGTCTATAACTGTACCTGTCAGATGTGAAATCATGAGTCTAGTATAGCTGATTCGCGATTTGATTGCCTTTTTTACATGTTTTTGATACTGTAGGCCTCACTTATGCCAATAACATCATCAGCAAAAAAAGCACTTCGAGCTTCAAAAAAGAAGCGTGTTTACAATGTGCGACATCGCGACGCGGTTCTCTCTGTTACAAAAGAGATAAAGAAACTCGTTTCATCAAAGAAGGCGAAGGATGCAATGAAGCTTCTCCCAAAGGCGTATGCAGAACTAGACAAGGCAGCAAAGACTGGTTTTATAAAGAAAAATACTGCAGACAGAAAGAAATCTAGACTTTCTGCTTTTCTAAAGAAATCTATATAAGAAAAATCCCCGAAAGGGGATTTTTTGTAAATAAAAAACTCCCACCAAGGGGAGTTTTAACTAACGTGCCATCGGGGGCGCTGAATCTTGTTGAAACATACTGACATATCGAGCTGTAGCGAGTCTTGTTGCTCCGGAACCAAAACCATCAATACGACCTGAGTGTCGTACTACTGCAATAAACTTGAATCTAGGATCAACACCGTCGATATCTGTTCCTCGTAGGTCAGTATCAGTTAGGGCTTTTTCCGCAAGCTTCAAAAATGTTTCCAGAGACATTTCCAAACCGTCAATACGAACTAATTGTTTTTCCTCATCAACAAGCTCGAGTTGAATACTATTTACCGTGATTGATTTTGTAGCCATATTTAGAACTAGTTTCTTGGCTATGCTACACCGTCATGTCTAATAGTCAATTTTTTGTGCTCTCGATAGGAATCGAACCTATATTACAAGTTCCGCAAACTTGTGTCCTATCCATTGAACGACGAGAGCAATTGGAAACTCCTCTAAGTTACAGCAAAATAGGAAAAAGTAAAATCTAAAAACCGAGACGGTCCATGATGTGGCCGGTGATTGTTTCTTCGTGCACCTCTTCTTTTAAGTGTTGTTTGATATGCTCTCGAACAGATTCTATGTCTACCTCTTCGTCTATCGGGAGAGTGATGAGTGGCACAAAAGATCTCTCAGAACGTAGGATGAGCTTTGTACCGCTGTGATGTTCGTCATTTATCCAAAAAGAGTGTAGGGATCGATAGAGGTACATATCACGGTCAACCGCTATTCCTCGTTCATTTATTTCTATTTTTATGATTCGTGGCTGTCTAGATGCATGAAGAGCTATGGCAAATGCACCGATGATGATTATTATAGAAAAAAGTATGTTTCCAAATATGATAGATGTCACCGCGCAGGCTGTGGCTATGATGCCAAGTGTCCAAAACCAGTCAGGTGTTCTCTGGCGAAAGACATATTCAGGTGTGTGCCAAGAAATACGTTTCATATCCAAATATTATAGCATTTCGTTGCAGACGAGGCGTCTTTGTTGTAACTTGTACGCTACGGATGGGTGGCTGAGTGGTCTAAAGCAACAGTCTTGAAAACTGTCGCTCTCGAAAGGGGGCCGCGAGTTCGAATCTCGCCCCATCCGCAAAGACTTGGGATTAAATCTCTAAAATTATGCGTTTACTAGGAATTGATTATGGAGAAAAGAGGGTAGGAATAGCTTTGTCTGATGACAAAGGAATGATGGCATTTCCAAAAGCAGTTATTCCAAACAACAACTTTCTCATGACTGAAGTCAAAGCTTTGATTACAGGACATGATGTGGATACTGTGGTCATAGGTGAATCACAGGATTATAAAATGAAAGACAATCCCATTATGAAAAAGATCCGTCTTTTTGTAGACGAGTTAAAAAGGGATATGGATATAGAGGTGATATTTGAACCAGAGATACTTTCGTCTCATCAAGCTACACATTTTCAAGGTAAGCACGCTATGATAGATGCATCAGCGGCATCAATTATTTTGCAGAGTTTTATAGATAGACAAAAGAAAGACGAACCATATGAATCAGATTATTGAACCAACAAAAGAAGAAGGTAATGAACCAACAATACCAGTTTCGACAGGAAAACCTCGTATTACCTATGACGATTTTGCTAAAGTTGAGATAACGGTCGGTAAAATACTCTCGGTTGAATCGATACCTAAGTCAGAAAAGCTTCTCAAACTTTCTGTAGATTTCAATGAAGGTTCTCTCAGGACCATACTCTCTGGTATTGCAAAATATTTTCCTGATAGTCAGGTGCTAGTAGGCAAGAAATGTATGTTTGTAACAAATCTAGAACCTCGACCAATGATGGGTATGGAATCAAACGGCATGATACTCGCTGTATCTACTGATGATGGAAATTTTTCTTTACTCGAACCATCAGATAATATTCCGGAGGGTACTAAGGCTCGTTAATCTAGGAGACGATTGATAGGGTACGTAGTATAATCTTAGATGTACTATGGATTCTCGTGCTATATCGAAACTATCTCTTTTAAACCGCGCATTTCCCGTGCCGCGTACTCTCATTATGTCGGAAGTATCTGTGGGGATATATGATGGCGAACTTAGATTTTCTGAAATAGTTTATTCTCATGGGTCTTTGGTACCTCAGACTTTCGGGGTCATAGATTTCCCAGAATTACGAATGGAGGATCAGGATCAGAAATCTCGTGATGAGGCTGTTGAAAAACTTTCTGGTTTTTCAACAGAGAAAGGATATCGGGCTGTACGGGTTTTAGTACATGAGGATGAAGCATACGTGTTCCAAATTACTGTTCCTTCAACAGATGTTTCTACGTTTACAAACGCCGTCGAGTCTAGTCTAGAGGAAAACGTTCCACTTTCTCCATCAGATGCACTTTTTGAATATGAAATCGTATCTATCGACGAAGAGAGAGGGGAAACACTTTTATCGGTGACTGTTTTATCAGAAAAAACCATTTCTTCTCATGCTGATATTTTAGGGTCTGGAGGATTGTTTCCAGTTTCTTTTGAGACAGAAGCACGGGCTCTCTCCAGAGCACTCGTAATGAAGGGAGATATTAGAGTTCATGCTCTCTTGCATATCGGAAGAAAACATTCATTCATGGCGATAATAGAAAAAGGGATTGTATCTTTTAGTTCTTCTATAGACGTGGGTTCAAAAGATATTATTAGTGCTGTGTCAAAAAGTCTCAGTATGTCGCTTCCTGATACTGAAAAATTTATACTAGAAAATGGGTTTGAAATTGGCAAAGAGGACATGCGTATATTTGATGCTTCTATGCCAGTGCTATCAACATTTCATGATGAGATAGGAAAAATGCTTGTTTATTGGAAGGCACGTAGTAGAAAGGGTGATGTGCCTCCTATTTCAGATATTATTCTTTCTGGAAAATATTCTCTCATGAATGGAATAGCAAAATATATGTCAGTTACATCACAATTACCGACTCGTGTCGGATCGGTCTGGACAAATATTCTTGATCCAAAAGAATTACCACCAATACTCACCGAGCAAGAGTCCCTAGATTATGGAAGCTTTATCGGGGCACTCATCACACGATAATTATGTTTACTTTTCTTCCACAAAAACAAAAACAGTTGGTAACTAGAGAGTATAAAAAAAGGCTACTTCTCATATACGTAGCTCTAGTGACATTTGCTGGTGTTGCGTGGATTGTCTCACTCATACCTTCCTATATATTAGTGACCGCAAAAAGAGACGAGGCTGTTATTCAAAAAGGAACTCCGGTATTAGGAGTAGATACAAATAAAATTTCTAACACAGAAAAGGAACTTTTAAATGCTCAAGGTGAACTAGCAGTACTTACTCCTTTTATTTCACAGAAACCATTATCCCTTGTCGTTGCAAAACTTTTTTATCGTATTCCTTCAGGTGTGACACTTACTTCTATTGCTCTGAGTAGGGGTGAAGAAAAAGGTAATATTGTTGTATCTGGTATTGCGACAACACGAGATACTCTAGTTTCATTCTCCAAAGCATTGGAGGGGGAAGCTTTTTTCAAAAAGGTCGAATTGCCGGTATCCAACTTTACTAAGGGTAAAAACGTTCCTTTTAGTATTTCTATCGTAGCTTCATTTTAATAACTATGAATACCCACCGAAACACTTTTATAACAATCACTATATGGAGTCTCTTTGTAATTGTCTCTAGTATCGGTGGTTTTTTTCTGCATCGTATTTATTCACGTGATACAGAAGCACTATCTTTAGCTTCAGAGGCAAAAAATTTACTTAAAAAAGATGAACAACTCTCCGTGGTGCGTGCGTCTTTGCGTGAATCAAGCCAGTCTATCGATACACTGGAAACTTTTTTTGTAAAAGAAGATTCTGTTTCATCGTTTATAGATTCACTCGATATTCTCGCTGCGAGAGAGGGAGTGTCGGTTAGTTTTGGTTCTTTGAGTGTAGAACCTGTTCCAGATTCTACTTTGGTAAAACAGTTGAAGCTCAGGGCATCTGTCACGGGTACATGGAAACACGTAGTATCATTTACATCGGCCTTAGAGTCTCTACCTCAAGCAGTAGTAGTACAAATAGCTGCCTTTAATAGGGAACCTGAGACAAGTGAGGTAGATCAAGCAGGTGTTGTTCGCTGGAATGCTGGACTCAATGTGTCAGTACTCATTCTTCCAAATTAAATCACATGGGAAAGATAAAACAGTACAAACAAAATACCGTAAACCTTTTCAAGGGAATAGGTTTTTCACCTCATGTCGATTGGGTGATGGCACTTTCTATTTTTCTATTCCTGCTTGTAATAATTTCCATTACAAGCACTCTCGTATTTCTCAGAGTTTCCACAGAATCGACTGATGCAACTCTGATTAGTGGTGGCGAAATAGAAATGCTTGATCATGAAAACCTTTTGAAAGTCATGAAGTATTTTGAGGAAAGGCCAGTAACAACGATCCCAGATACTTCGGCGCTCGTTGACCCATCTCGATAGTATTGGTATTCTCGCCATACGCCCCCGTAGTTCAATGGATAGAACAGCGGACTTCTAAGCCGTTGATGTTGGTTCGATTCCAACCAGGGGCACACAAGCAACAGCTAATGATTATTCCTGACCAAGACATGCTTTCTTGAAAAGTAAGCTTGTTTAGTATAGGCTGTCCTTTGTATATGATGCGCCCTTAGCTCAGTTGGTAGAGCAGCTCATTTACACTGAGAAGGTCGGGGGTTCAAATCCCTCAGGGCGCACCAGCAACCGATTTTGACCCCGAACTCGGGTTAGATTTTGGCTCAATGGTTTCAGTTAGATAAATCTCCTGCTTGCCGACGCGACTGAGAATGTCGCTCGGCAGTTTGAGTTTTATGTGTATGCGGTGCGGTATTTGCTGGTCAGACTTTTTGCGTCCCGCTATCGGGTCGCTCTTTCGCATTGGTCGTGTGTAAACCACTATCTCCTCAATCAGCTCGTGAAGTATGACGGATATTGTATGGCGGTCAGTAAAGCCCTTTTCAAGAGCTGGCTGGTATTTCTCCGAAAACAGGTCGAGCGCGTCAATATACCTCCTTGAAATTGAGTGTTGTGTGATTTGTATTTGCACCCCGTCGCGCTCTGTTTTGTATCGCTCCAAATCCTCCTCCGTCTTTTTCAGCGCTTCTTGGAGTGCAGGTGTTTTGAGAAATCCTATCGAGTGTTGTTCGCCAAGCAATTTTCTCTTGTGCGGTATCGCAGTAATGAGGTCGAGCAAACGCTTGTCTTTGTCGCGTAGGTGCTCAATCGTTTTGAGTCGTGATTGAAGCCTCTTTTGGTGTTCAAATACAGCAACGGGGTTCGCAAGGAGTTCGCGGCTGTACTCAACGATATAGTTTTCCAATTCCTCGGCGGGGAGCGGAATAGCATTGCAGAGAGTCGTGGTCTTACTTTTATTTTTCCTACCGCACTTGTAGTAATGGGTACGCCCACCTGACTTTTTCAAATCCTTTACCTCACCGTGCCAGCCAACGCGTCCTGTCTGCGCGTCTGCCTTTTCGTCGTAGCAACAATCGCACTTGAGCAAACCACTCAAGAGATATATATGACCGTCTTTTGCAGAGCGGCGTTGGTGCTTGCTTGTAGCAAGTAAACGCTGGGCTTTTTCAAAGGTTATAGGGTCAATCACGAGAGGGGCTGGAGTTCTTGAGAGTCTGCGTTCAGACATTTCCGTAGGTTTCCCTTTTTGCGTTTTGTTGCCATAAACTCTGCCGATATAGATTTCGTCTCCGAGGATACGACGCACTGTGCCAGCACCCCAAAAGTAGAGGTCATTTTTCTTGCGTATATCACCCTTACGTTTCTTGTGGTGGATTGCTGAAACTACAGGAGAGTAGATTTTGTGTTCGTAGAGATACCGCGCAATCGCGTCCACGCTTTCGCCCTCATACGCAAACATACGAAATATCTCACGAACGATGTCAGCCTCCTCTTTCAGCTCGGCATATCGTTTGTAGTCGTCTTTTGTATATCCGTATGGTGCGGCATTTCCCAAAACGACACCCTGCTCAAAAGCCTCCCAACGTCCGTCTTTGGTGCGTTTCAAAATGGTATCTCGCTCAAGTTCTGCGATAACTCCAACAATACCGAGCATTGCTTTTCCAAACGGCGTAGAGGTGTCTATGCTCTCGTTTGCGGAGATAAATTGCACCTTGTATGTCTCAAAAAACTCAATGACATCAAGGAGGATTTTTAGCTGTCGCGCAAAGCGGTCAATCTTGTATACCGCGACAACGTCAAATGGGCGTTCGTCCTCGGGCGACATCAGCAAGTCCTCTTTGAGCTTACTGAATGCTGGTCGCTCGTCGAGCTTCACTGTTCCACTCACGCCGTCGTCAATGTAGATATATTGTTTCCCCGCCAAAACAAAATCATTTGGCTTTGAGGCTATGAGTCCCGTTAGGGCATTTTCTTGCAGGTCTGTGCCGTATTTATCAGCCTGCTCGTCAGTGGAAACTCGTATATAAAGCGCAACCCGTAGTTTGGGTTTTTCCTCCTCTATGTCTTTTGTTGCCTTGGATTTTTCCATTTGTAGTACATAGGCAATAGAGTATGGAACTCTATGTATGTAGTGTTTATAGTTTAGCAATTTTAGAGATTTTGTGCTGTATTTAGTGGCTCAAAAATGCTAAAATCACAAATGTACTTACGAGTACACACAACTGGATAAAGACGCCTAACCCCTAGTAGTGCAACTGCTAGGATATGGCGCAAAACCAAGGCAAGCAGAGACCTCCTCGTTAGGTCGCGCCTTGCCTTGGTTATAGGGGGAAACTCCTATAGGTGGTCGAAAGACTGCCGCGCTTAGCGGGGAGGTTTCTGCTACCCGCTAGGATTATCAGAAAACCAAGGCAAATATGTTTACATACAAAAAACTGGCAGTGCTCGGTTTGGGCGTGCTTCTAGGTGTACCGTCCGTCTCAATGGCAGGGTCGTTTACGGTTTCTTTGATACAGGGCAAAACACCCGCCGAGGCAGTGCAAATCATAGCGGAGCAGATTGACCTACTCACAGGGAGGGTCGCCTCGTTGGAGGATAAACAGGCTCAACTTGAAGCTGACGTATCGCAGAATAAGAGCGATACGGAGTTAGAGATTGAGCGACTAAATGCGGAAAACGAAAACCTACGCCTCAAGGCAGACGCGGCACTTTCGGGTACGGCAGAAACCCGTGCAAATGAAGCTCGACGAAAACAGTGCTCAGAGCTTGGCGCACAATTACAAGCCAAGGAGAACGCGGTGCGTGCACCATTTAGAGCAAGGGAGGCTCCGCTAAATGAGCAGTTGCACCAAATTGCGGCAGAAATGTATACGGTAAATACCAATGAGAATAAGGCACTTAACTATCCCAAACCGCAAGCAGACTCCGAAACACAGACGTTGTTGGATAGGCTCGACGACGGTGAGGAAATGGGAGATTTTACACAGGAGGAGAGAGACAAAGTCCGTGCGTATCAAACACTGGACACAAATGCTATAGCGGCTTGGGTAAAAGAGAACAGGACTCAACAAGATACGCTCAGGGAACAAATAAACGCCATTGACCTAGAAATGGAAAAGGCGCTCGACGCACTCCACGCAACAACTGATTTCAAGGCATTACAGGATAAAGCTAATGCGCTTTTGTGCGCCTAAGTCTGTATGTACGATATAACCAAAAAGGAGGAGAAAAAGAGACCAATTCTCTGGAAAGACTGGGCAACAAATCTACTGGTATCATATATACCCGCAGGCATACTGATAGTTTTGTTGAAAGAAATCGGGATTACAGGGGTTATCCCTACTATGATTTTAGTGTTCGGTGGCGCGGCTGTTGTTGGTAAAATAAGAAGTAAAAGAGGCTATGTGGCGACTTGGAAATCGGTGCTTTGGGCACTCGGTGCCAACGTGCTCGTTTTCATTCTCATACCCATAATCTTTATTGCTCTCTCTGAATAGGTGGCAATGTAAATATATAAAAGTTCGGGTACACAAACCTTGCTTTTTGCTAAAATAGCAGTATGGCAAGGGCAAAAGCAGAAAACATACGAGCTAAAGCAACCGTTCACAAAATGGTGGCGAATGGTGGCAAACGCCGCTCATTAGCGCAGGCAATGCGGGACGCTGGATATTCCGAGAGCTATGCCCGCAACCCTCAAAAAATCAAGCAGACGAGAGCGTGGCAAGAGTACCTTGACGAGTACATACCCGACGAGGCGGTTGCTGTTGCGCATAGGGAGCTTCTGGGAGCACAGCGAGTGAGTCGTATGGAGTTTCCTGCCGCCCTCACGGACGAGGAGGTGGCTAACATCATTGCCTCAAGTGGGCGCACGGTACTCGTGCTCAAGCGCGGTAAACAGGGCGTTAGCGTGGCATTTGCCGAGCCTGACTTTACGGCACGGGTGCGTGCAATTGACCTCGCGTACAAGGTGAAAGGGTTATATGCAGACGGAAAAGCCGAGACTCCGCAGAGCGAGTATGCTCACCTATCGGACGACGAGCTACACGCCCTCATTGAGCAGTACAGGGGTTACTATACGCACGCTAACCCGCTACCGTCTTTGTAAACAGATAGTGCAAGAGGTTGTTGTTCTCCTGTTCAACCGAGGACATTTCAACCGCTATCTCGCGCTTTGCATTGTGGGTGGTGATTTCAAGCGGAGGGAGCTTGTTGGTGAAGTAGTGCGTTATGCCGCCCGTTTCCTCGCTTCCTAGGGTTATCTCAACGCCATTGTCGCCAATGGCACGGTCAAGGCTCCTAGCGGCTTCTATACCCCTGTCAGACCACGTATTTCGCTGTGCCTTGGTGTCTTTCATTTTCGTACTCCAATCCTACGGATTGACTTGTCTATATTGTAGCAAAAAAGAATGAGCGGGAACTCTTTTGCGTAAGGGGAGTTCGGGGTGATAAAATACTGCTCACAGTTATCATAAATACTCTATTTTCTTGCGAATTCATTATCGGCGTGATAGATTGTCACCTACCTATGGAAAGCAAAGTTATTACATCCCCTATAGACATGAAGGCACGTGTAGCGCTCGGACTTCGTTCTGGTGATACTATTCGTGTCTGGCAGAAAATCAAAGAGGGTGAAAAAACACGTCTTCAATCTTTTGATGGTCTAGTACTCGCTCGAAAACATGGTGATGAGCCCGGTGCTACATTTACTGTACGAAAAGTCGTTGACGGTGTCGGTGTAGAAAGAGTTTTCCCTCTGTACTCACCAGTTATCGATGAAATCGAAATCGTTCGTCGTTCAAAGGTTCGTCGTTCAAAGCTATACTTTGTTCGTGAAAAGGCTGCAAAAGAAATCCGTCGACAGATGAGAACGGCTCGTTCTCAGAAAGCTGTAAAGACTTCAGAAGGAGATACAGCATCGACGATGGAAGAACCAGTTGCAGAGGAAGTTCAGGCATAAAGACAAAGACCGGCGAAAGCCGGTTTTTCCTTGAAAAAGAGGACTGACTGGGATATCATGCTCACGCGGTAGTAAGTTTACATGCGCAGGTGTTGTAATTGGTAGCCAAGCACCCTTGAGGTGGGTGTGCCTTCGGGCGTGGAGGTTCAAGTCCTCTCCTGCGCACAAAACAGAAAGTTTGAAAAAAACTTTATTTTTCGGCCTTTTAGTTGTACCGTGTATCTGCTCGTACCAATAGGGTAGAGTGAGACGGTCTAATATGGTGCCTATAGTTTAGTGGTAAAACTCCGGTTTGTGGAACCGGTATCCAGAGTTCAATTCTCTGTAGGCACCCAACAAAAAATCCGCCCATGAGCGGATTTTATTTTCATATAAGTAGAGACTGTTCTCAATTATATTTATTACCAACCGAGTAGCGACAACCATCCCCTTGGAGAGAAGTCTTTATGCATCGCAACTTTTGTTAGAGGTCCAAAATATCCAACTGCTGGAGCAACATTTTGAGAAGCTTGGTATTTAGCAAGTCCATCTCTTGTTAGGGAACCATAATATCCCATTGGAATGCCAGTAGGAATGGTCATATATCCCAATTCCTGCAAAAGTCCTTGTAGGACGACGACTCCTTCACCAGTTGTTCCAATGGTCATGTTTTGATTCACTAGGATATTTTTCTCATATGCCTGAGCTTCTGGTACAGATACAAAAAGCCCGAGTGCAAATACTAGGCTTGCTCCTACGAGAAAGCCGACCGACGATTTTAGATAATTCATAATACGTTTTTAATGTTAAGTAACACTGTTTTTAAGAGGTAAAAATATTGCGTATTTATAATCGCGATATGTTTTTACTACATTACCGAAGCCGTAATAGGTCTATTATTATTACAATTGAGGTGATTTGGTGTTATTTAAACAAATTTTGTCAATAAAACTATATAGAATAAGTCTATTCGGCCTGATTTAATAGAAATTGAAACTGGTATAATTTAAATATGAAAAAAGATCCGATTTTGTTTTATGAGCATGAGTTTTATGTCTGTTCAAATTTTTCTTCTTTTGAGGTGGAGTATAGAGGGGAGATATGGAAGACGGCCGAGCATGCATACCAAGCTTCAAAATATGAAGACGACGAAATTCGTAAATCTATACAGAACGCACGTTCATCTCATGATGCGATGAAAATCGCAAAAAATGTATATAGCGATAAAAAAAGAAAAGATTGGTATGAAGTAAAACTCGATCTTATGGAAGATATCTGTCGAGCAAAACTCTCACAACATTTTTATGTACAGAAAAAACTCCTACAGACAGAGGATAGAGATTTGATTGAAAATTCACCAAGAGATTCTTTTTGGGGTTGGGGAGAGAATAAGGATGGAGAAAATAATTTAGGGAAAATATGGATGAAATTACGAGAAGAACTCAAAAATGGTGAAATCCAAATATTGAAGGAGAATCCTGGCTTCCAGTAACACTTTTTGTTTTTTGCTATAATCTTTTTATGAAATCATTTATCTCTAAAATATTTTTCTCTATAACTATTTTCTTTGCTTGCTCTGTATCGGTTTCGGCGGCATCTCTATCGTGTGTGAGTTTTTCTAGCGATTTATATCGTGGTCTATCTGGGGATTCAGTATTGTTGCTTCAAAATTATCTCTCTGTCTCAGGATATTTATCAGCTACACCAAACGGATATTTTGGACCCGCTACCTTTGAGGCTGTACAAAAATTTCAATCAAAAAACGGTATTTCTGCCACAGGGTATGTCGGTCCTATTACCCGTCTTGCAATACAAATAAAGAGTTGTGAACCAGTAAAAATGGATCCGATAGCTGAGACATCGTCACAACCATCCACCGAAGCGACTACAGCACCTAGGTCATCTGTCACAATTACTTCTCCGTGGGAGGGGACTGATTTGACTCTCGGAGAGCTCTACACTATTCGTTGGGCAAATACGATGTCGATAAACGAGAGTCTTGTGCTCGAAGACGAAGACGGTGTGACAAAAGGGTATGTATCATATTTTCCAGGTGTAAACGGCGAGTACGTTTGGGATGTAGGCAAGGTGAGTGTGGGTAATTCGATCGAGACAATAAAGGTAGGAAAATATCGTATTCGTATACAAGACAAAGTAAAAGGTGTTTATGGCAACGACCCAAAGAGTAAATTGTTCAACATTATTGCACCGACTATCAATGTTTCTTCCGTAAGACCAAGTTCTTTAAAGGCTGATAACAAGTCTGTATCAGTGTTATTTGGTTCAGGTTTTACCTCTGGTACGAGGGTTTATTTGGATGGTATATATCAGAATCCTATGAATACAGTTTTTACATCATCAGATGGTACGGTTATTGTTTTTTCAGCACCATCAAACACTTCGACAGGTTCTCATCGCATTGTGATTCGCAATGAATACGGCTCTATTACGAGCAGTACTGTTCTCAAAATATACTAAATGGATATTATTTCTCACGGTCTTTGGGGTTCGATAGCTTTCGGTCGTAAAAATAGGAGAGATTTTTGGCTCAGTTTCTTTTTTGGTATAAGCCCTGATTTTTTTTCATTTGGTATATTTTCTCTCGCAAACCTTTTTAATTTTGAGGAGCGTGGTTTTGGTAGACCGAGTCTCTCATCGATACCAAACTACGTTCATTATCTCTATGATGTGACACATAGCCTCATTATATTTTCTGTAGTTTTTGCTATCGTCTGGGCTATCGTACGTAGGCCTATTTGGCCCATGCTCGCATGGCCTTTACATATACTTTTAGATATATTTACCCACTCAACAGAGTTTTTCCCAACACCTTTTCTTTGGCCTATCGTCGACTATAGATTCGATGGTGTTTCTTGGGGAACCCCGTCGATATTTTTTACTAATATAGCGCTCCTTATATTTGCATACTGTATGTGGTTACTACAGAAAAGAATACGCCGGCAAAAAGTTCTTAGAGCTCAAGGAAAATGAAAATACTAATAATTTCTTTTGGTAAAGAGAGTGATGCTCAACTCGTAGATGCGATAGACGATTTTACAAATCGTCTGACTCATTGGACTGACATCGAATGGAAAGTGTTGCCTGCATCTCGTGATGAAGGAGAGAAGGGTAGACAGGATGAAGCTGTCTCTCTTTTGAGATTTGTCGACGATAGCGATACATTGGTTGCTCTCGATGAACGAGGTAAAAAGATGACATCACAAAAGTTCTCTGATTTTTTTGATCGTTTGATGGTGTCTGGAGAAAAGAAAATTATTTTTGCTATAGGTGGTTCATATGGCTTACACTCTGATGCCCTGTCTCGCGCCGATGTATTGTTGTCACTTTCAGATATGACGTTACCTCATCAAATCGTGAGACTGGTACTCATAGAGCAGATATACCGAGCCTTTTCTATTTTGAAGGGTAGCAAATACCATCATGCTTAATTTTTTGTGTCATATTGCAATAGACCCACTATGTTGTGGTACAATGGCCCTTACTAGCAATTAGAAGTTTTTAGAATTTATCCTATGAACAAGAAAGGAATATTAAGCATAATAGTCATTATTATCCTTATAGTTATTGGTTACTACGCATTTGGTTCAAAATCAGATGTTACGGTTGGTAATGGTGTCGAGACCCCTGTGGTCAATGTGGAGGTACCAGATGGTGTTACAAAAGACACCTATGCTCCAGTGACAAAGGATTCTACTGATACATCACTTATTGGCAGACTCAAGTCTGCTTCAGTCGGTGTTTCTGAAGATGGTAGCAAGGTAACTCTCGCGGGTGGAAAAGCTGATTTTACTGTCTCAGGTAGTTCGGTAAAAAGTTCAGTTCTTCTCGGTGATATAGCTACTACAAATACGGTTGGTGGTCGTACTGATGCTATCGCATCACTTTCAGTCATCACTGGCTCTACCAAGACAGCCTATGTAGTTCTCTTTGAAGACAAGGCTGGAACACTTTCAGACAAGTCATACGCGATGATAGGTGTCAATGCTACAGTGACTGGTTTGCGCGCAGATGAACTATCATCTGGCGGTGAGTATGTAGTCTCTGTTTCTTACAAGGACTCAAAAGGAAATCACACAGCTCTTCTAGTGGTTGAAAACGGTGCTTTCAATCTTGGAAAGACAGTTAATTTCTAATTAGGATTTCAAAAAACCGCCTTCGGGCGGTTTTTTTGTTTTACGAATTTAAGATAGAATCATGTCTATGAAAACAGAACGTAGAAAAAGATTTTTAAAGGACCTTTTTATTATAGCGATATCGATAGTATTAGCAGTCTATATAGGCGATGGTGCCCTGTTGGCTAATATATTTGGATTGGCTAGTGGTCATGTTGTTTTTTCTGCTATTATCGGCGGACTTTTTTTTACTTCGGTATTTACTACGATTCCTGCGGTAGTATTTTTGGGAAAATTAGCTCTCATTGGTGATCCTGTAGTTATCGCTATCGCTGGTGGTTTGGGTGCGGTTATTGGTGATCTTATTATATTTAGATTTATTCGTGACCATTTAACAGCTGATTTGAAATCTCTTTTGTCTGAGAATGCAAAAATACACCTCTCCCATGTGTTTGAGTTTCGTTTTTTCAGGTGGTTTATGGCTATGCTAGGAGCTATTGTCATTAGTTCACCCCTACCAGATGAGATAGGTCTTGCTATGATGGGTATGACGAAGATGCGCACTATAGTTTTTGTACCAATATCTTTTATTTGTAATAGCCTAGGCATACTTTTATTTGTATACGCCGCTCAGGGGTTTTTTAATTAAAATTCGGCAGAGGATGGGTCTTGTGTTATATTCGGATAGTCATGATTATTCTCGATGGAAAAGTCGCACGTGATGCGCACACAGATAAACTAAAAAAAGATATTAAAAATATTGGTTTTTCGCCCACTCTCGCGATTATCCAGGTGGGAGATAATCCTGATTCAACTCTATATATCGAGCAAAAGAAAAAGTTTGCATTGAAAATCGGTGTGACGGTGCAACACGTACTATTACCAGAGTCGGCCACATTTGGTGAACTAGAGGATGAGATAGGAAAATTAAATATAAATAATTCTATTTCAGGAATTATCGTGCAACTTCCACTGCCAAAACATCTTGATCGAGAAGATGTTATTGGTCTCATAGACCCTAAAAAAGATGTAGACGGTCTTACTGATGAGAATCAAAAACTCCTCACTGAGAGTAAACCTCGGTTTATACCTGCGACCGCTCGAGGGATTTTGTCTTTACTCGATTTTTATAAAATAGATATTGAGGGTAAAAATATTGCAGTACTTGGTCGTTCTCGCCTAGTTGGTTCTCCGACAGCTCTCGCTCTTTTACATCGTGGTGGTAATGTCTCAGTTTGTCATTCTAAAACCACAAACACTCGCGAGATCACAAAAGGAGCTGACATCGTAGTGGTGGCGATAGGTAAACCAGAATTTATTGATGCATCATATATAAAAGACGGGGCAGTGGTAGTAGATGTAGGTATAAATACTGTACTTGGTCCACTCGATGATGAAATACCACAGAGAAAGGTGGTAGGAGACGTACTTTTTTTTGAAGTAGCAAAAGTTGCAGGAGCACTGTCTCCAGTACCTGGTGGAGTGGGGCCTATGACCGTGCTCTCACTTTTTGAAAATCTTCTTGACGCCTCTAAAACGGCTTAGATTATAGACAATTTGTGATTACCAAATGAGGTGGTGTATACTATACCCCCAAGTATTTATTAATAATTATCATCATATATGGATATCAATACATTAAAGCGTCCGATCATGCTCGTCGCAGGTGCACTCACTCTGTTTTTACTCGTACAATCATTTGCAGGCATAAAAGGATTTAGTTATATAGGTGGTCAAAATATAAATGGCACCATTTCAGTATCTGGGAAAGGTGAAGTTATTGCTGTGCCAGACATTGCCACTTTTTCTTTCTCAGTATCAGAGGAAGCTCCAGTCGTCGCTGATGCTCAAAAAAGAGCGACAGAAAAAACAAACAGTATTTTAGATTTTCTAAAAAAGAATGGCGTCGAGGACAAGGATGTTAAAACCACTAATTACAATATTTACCCTCGCTACGAATACGCTGGTGATAGATATGGCTCATACGGTACGGGTAAACGTATTCTCGTAGCTTACGTCATCACTCAGAGCGTAGAGGTAAAGGCACGTGAAATCGATACCGCCGGTACTCTTATTTCTGGTATCGGTGAATTTGGTGCTACTGATGTCTCTGGTCTATCTTTCTCTGTAGATAAATATGATGATTTGGTAAAGGAAGCTCGAGCAAAAGCTATCGCCGAAGCTCGTATAAATGCAAAGAAACTCGCAAACGACCTAGATGTTTCCTTAGTACGCGTCATATCTTATTATGATCAGAATCCTGGTCCTATGTACTATGCAAAATCAGCTACGATGGAGGGTTCGTATGGTATGGGTAGTGACATGGTAGCTCCAGTACCACAGCTCCCGAGCGGAGAAAACAAGATAATTTCTAATGTCTCAGTGACATACGAAATTAGGTAATAGATTTTTTATTAAAACAGCCCCGTTATGGGGCTGTTTTTTGTACTTGCATTAATCAAATAATAGATGTATTATCTGCTGGTCAGTAAACAGCCCCTCGGGGCGGTTTTTTTAACCAAAAAAAACACAATGTCACTATTTACCTATATCAAAGACACTCGCGCAGAGATGAAACATGTCACCTGGCCGACTCGTTCTCAGGGGATAAACTATACACTCCTAGTTATCGGACTCTCTATTGTTACCGCGATTGTGCTGGGCGTATTTGATTTCCTTTTCTCTTCAGGAATTCAGAAAATAATACTCAAATAATATGTCAAAACAGCAGACAGATGGTTCGCGTCATTGGTACGCGATACATACATACTCAGGATATGAAAATGCAGTGGCGAGGAACCTTCGTCAGCGTATAGATTCACTCGCTATGAACGACAAGATATTTGATGTGGTCGTTCCTACAGAAAAGAAAATAAAAGTAAAAGGAGGTAAGCGTGTTGAGGAAGAGGAGAAAATATATCCAGGGTACATTCTCGTAGATATGGTAGTGACTGATGATTCATGGTTCGTCGTACGAAACACTCCTCGTGTGACCGGATTTGTTGGTTCGGGGGTACATCCAGTGCCACTTCTTCCAAAAGAAATCGAAACTCTTTTTGGACGCATGGGTGCATCTGAGGTCAAACATACTATCGATCTCGCTCCAGAGGATATTGTAAAGATTGCAGATGGTCCATTTAAGGATCTCGAAGGTCGTGTCTCAGAAGTAGATGATTCAAAGGGCAAGGTAAAAGTACTGGTAAACATGTTTGGTCGCGAGACACCTGTCGAACTAGATTTCTTGCAGGTAAAGAAAATTTAAGGTAACCTAATCAACCTATATGGCAAAGAAAGTAACAAAAGTATTAAAGCTACAGATTCCAGGTGGAAAAGCTGTTCCAGGACAGGCTCTCGGTCCTGCGCTTGGTTCTGCCGGTATCAACATCGGTGAATTTGTAAAGCGTTTCAATGACGAGACAAAAGATCGCGTAGGGGAGACTGTACCTACTGTTATCGAGGTGTTTGATGACAGGACATACAAGATGACTTACAAGACTGAGCCAGCGTCTCAGATGATATTGAAAGCAATGGGTCAGGAAAAAGGTTCAGGTAAACCAAATACTGCAAAAATCGGTTCTATCAGCAAGGCTCAGGTAAAGGAGATTGCAGAAAAGAAAATGCCAGACCTCTCAGCAGCATCTGTAGAAGCAGCAATGAGGACTATAGAGGGTACTGCTCGAAACATGGGGGTCGAAGTGAAATAAGAAACTTTGACCGACCGGAGGCCGACGGGCCGAGGTGGGCCTGCACAATTTTTCAGCAGAAAAATATGAGTGGGTCGAAGTGAAATAAAGAATCTAATTCGTTCAAAGAAAAGCCGCCCAGTCGGGTGGCTTTTCTTTTTAATGTATCTATGTAGTATGAAACAAACCTTTGCACATTAACTCAACCAAGGATATTCATCATGAATACAGTTCGTCTTAGGATTTATCTCGCTCACGCACTTACCAAGGCGAGCGCTGAATATAAGGCATCTCTAGAGCTTTTCCGCCGATTCATCGAAGACAAGCATCCCGAATGGGAAGTACTTGGTTTCTTTGGTCTCGGAGCAAGTCCGACCGACGGTAAGGTGGCCAAGTATGACATTGTTCAAGTTATGAAAGCCCATCTTGTGGTTGCTTTCACTGATGTCGACTCGACCGGTATGGGTATGGAGAGCGGTATTCGTTTTGCACTCGGGCTACCTATATTGTTTGTCGCTCAGGAACAATGGGCTCGGACACGTATGGTCACTGGTCCTGCTGAGCTATGGGGCCAGCACGTACTCTTCGATCGCTATAGTCATGTCGATGAGGTTGAAAGAATGATTATCGAGGCCATCAAACATTTCGATATTGATACCTCACAAGAATTACCAGGAAATCTTTCGGTAGCTCCCCATTTTCAGGAGCTCTATCGGGAGCATGTTCTCGATATGCCGGTATCTCATTGGAAATCATGACTCCCAAGTCCCGATATATGTCGGGGCTTTTTTATTTTCCTATACCAGCTATACTTTCACTATGAAAGAAGAAACAAAATACACACGACCATCATGGGATGAATACTTCATGAAGATATCTGAAGTGGTGGGTGAACGTGCTACTTGCGATAGAGGTCGTTCAGGCTGTGTCATTGTGAAAGATAAAAGAATGCTTGTTACTGGCTATGTTGGGGCACCTGCTGGAGTCGCTCATTGTGATGAAGCTGGTCATGAGATGCATACTGTAGTACAAGATGATGGGACTCAATCAAAGCATTGTATCCGTACAACTCACGCTGAACAAAATGCTATTGCAAACGCTGCAAGAAAGGGTGTCGCTGTAGAAGGTGGTACGCTCTATTGTCATATGACACCTTGTTATACCTGTGCAAAAATACTTATTAATGCAGGCATATCACGTATTGTTGCTCTCAAGGATTATCATGCAGGCAAGCGGTCAAAGGAGGTATTTAGTGAAGCTGGAGTGGAGTTTGTTCTTCTGAACGAAGAAACTGAGACATATAAAGATATGAAATAAGAAAGCCCCACATAAGACAAGGTTTAACCTTGTCTTATGTGGGTGGGTGAATAGTAAAAACCCCGCCATATGGCGGGGTTTTTACTATTCTTTTCGTACGATATCCTGAGCGCCACGCTTGATATTCCAAGTACCGGGCGATTTATCATGGTGCATAGCGATGTCTGGTACTGAAGCGAGTATGGCATCTCCCATTCTCTGAGCTTCGATACGTAGTGTTGGGTGCACCGTATCAGATGATCGAAGTTCTGCTATATAGACTGCAGAAGGAAGGGAACACGACATACGAACTGTCACTATATGACCCATGGCGATATAGTACTGTTTTATTTCATCACTCGTATCGAGAGCCTCAATCCTTTTCTTTTGTTCGGCGATGAGCACTTCTGCATCTTTACGGAGCTCTGGTGTGAGCTGTTCCATGTACCATGGGTGGAATCCGTGGTGTGTGGTAAGTAGCGGCATCTCCTGAATAGCACTTCTCTGTCTCTGGAGGTCTCTGTATGAACCAAAATCTAGAGGGAAGGAGAATACGATATCTCCGTATTCACGGAATCTGTTGTGGAGCTCTGCTTTTGCAGGGCGTTCTGTGAGAAGGGTTTTGTGTTTTGCGAGACCCGATAGGTCTAGTCTAGGAGTGTAGGAGAAATTAGTTATAGACGCATCATCGAAATAGGCAAACTCTTGCATACTTTTTTCTACATACTCTTCTTCGGTGGGGTATTCCTTGTGGAGGAAGCTGGATGAGTATTTTGTTTTTAGTTCATCTCTTATCATGCTAGCAACTTCACGTACTTCAACGAGTGGGTGATGATGCATTTCTTTGAGGTGATCATGTGCCTGACGCAAGTTTGTATGCCACGCAGCGTATGTGGTGACACCAGCTGGTAGGAAGCCTCGCGCGATATCAAAAGCACGTGCCTTGATGGCTTTTTCATACAATGCTTCCTTTTGATTTTCTTCTATAGGAAATCGCACCATTAGTGCTGGTACGAGTTCGTCAATGGCGCGACGATAAAACTCCATCCATGTGTCTTGTATTTTTTTACCACTATCATTTTCTAGTGGATTTAATACTTCTTGTGCTGCCATATCGAGATAGCGCGTAGAAGCTTCCTGACCGCTATAGAGTGGCCAATCCTGAACCGCTTTTGCTACGAGCATCGAGACATTTTCTACGAAAATAGATGTTGTTCCACAATCACCGATAGATTTATGACCATAGCCGACATAGTAATTGGCCATAAATTTTTCAGCCCCTTTTTCTCTTACTTGTTCTAGATGTTCAGTAACACTGCGTGGGCTTCTCGAATAGAGGGCTTGAAGCATCGCATTTGCTTCTGGTGGAACGTCGTCTACGAGAATTATTTTTCTGTTATTCATGGTTTTTATTGTATCAAAATAAAGCACAGATTTTCCTCTAAATAGTCAAAATGTATGTATCAGCGCACGCTCTTTGCGGTAAGGCAAGTCCTGTGTATAGGAATCTTGCGTGTTAGAATTGTATTACTAATCACACACATATTATGAAAGACAAGGCTATAGAAAAGCTCATAAAATCAGAGCAAAAGAGGCAGAAACAGGTTACAAATCTCATTGCTTCAGAAAATTATGTATCAAAAGACGTACTTAGTGCTCTAGGTTCTGAACTCACAAATAAATACGCCGAAGGGTATTCAGGTAAGCGATATTATGGAGGCAACACCATCATAGACAAGGTTGAGGATATGGCTGTCGCTCGAGCCCTCAAGCTTTTTGGACTTTCTTCTAATAAATGGCACGTGAACACTCAGCCCTTATCTGGTTCACCAGCAAATCTTGCTGTTTATGTTGGGCTCTTAGAAAAAGGCGACAAGGTGATGGGTATGTCACTCGACCAAGGTGGACATCTTACTCATGGTCACAAAGTGTCTGCGACAGGAAAATTTTGGAATCAGGTTCCATATGGAGTTTCAAAGAAAACAGAAACACTCGATTACAAAGAGCTTATGTCTATCGCAATGCGGGAAAAACCTCGCATGATAATAGCTGGTTTTACTGCTTATCCTAGAAAAATTGATTGGAAAAAGTTTCGTGCCATTGCTGATGCTTGTGGAGCGTATCTCATGATAGATATGTCACATATCGCTGGTCTCGTAGCTGGCCGTGTTTACCCATCACCGTTTCCTTATGCTGATATTGTGACGACGACGACACATAAAACACTGAGAGGACCTCGTGGAGCACTCATTTTTGCAAAAAAAGATGCTCGTGAATTAAATAAAAAAATAGACAAGGCGGTATTCCCAGGTCTCCAAGGTGGTCCTCACATGAATCAAACTGCAGCTATCGCTGTAGCCCTCGCTGAGGCTTCTACGCCTGCTTTTAGGAAGTATGCGACACAAATCGTACGGAACGCCCATGCGCTCGCAGAGGAGCTCGTAGCCCTCGGTTGGCGAGTGATATCTGGTGGTACAGATAGCCACCTCATACTGCTAGATGTATGGCTCGATGGAAAGGGGATTGGTGGGAAAGAAGCCTCAGACAGGCTCGAGAAGGTTGGTATTATCGTGAATAAAAATGCTATTCCTTACGACACGCGCTCGCCTATGGATCCATCAGGTATCCGACTCGGTACAGCAGGTGAGACTACTCGCGGGAAGAAGGAAAAAGACATGCGAGCTATAGCTAGGAAAATAGACAAAGTGTTGCGAAAGAAATAGATTCTGGTAATCTCGGGTTTAGAAAAGCATGAAAAAAATATTTCTCTACACAGGCGCGTTTCTTGAAAATCTTTTTGAAGCAATATTTGTTCCACGTACACGTGGGCATGGAAACTTTATCATCATTGATGGTGGTGAAGGGGCCGGCAAGGGTACCATCGTTGAACGACTGAAGCAAAAATATCCTCATGTCACGTTTTCACGTGAGCCAGGTGGTACGGAGTATGCAGAAGAGATGAGAGAGGTCATGCTCAAGTCTCCACACGCAAAATCAGCTTCAGCGAGGACACTGTTTCTTCTAGTCTCAGCCGGTCGCTCTGATCACATGCATCGTAAAGCAGAAAAGATTGTGGTCTCTGGTGAACATTTTGTGAGTGACAGAGGAGATATCACGAGTTGGGGTTATCAGGTCGGAGGACAGGAAGGGGGGTATGCTATGGCAAAACTCTTTTTCCAGGTCAGAAAAAGTGTTTATGCTTCAATAAGACCAGATCTCTACATTGTCCTAGAGGTAGATCCTATAGAGGGCGCTCGGAGAGTGGCAGCTAGAAAAGGTGAAGTAAATCACTTTGACGAACGCAAACATGATTTCCATGAACGTGTAATGAAGGCATATCGTACATTCGGTAAGCTTTTCCCAATGAGGGTCAAGTTTGTCGATGCTAATCCATCTCGGGATGAAGTATTTGCCTCAGTTGACGCCATCATTGCTCCGTTTTTGATAAAATCCTCGTAAATCGAGGATTTTTTATTTACTTTTCTTGTCACTTTTTATCAAGTGTTCATATATGGACTCATAGGTATGAGCATTGTCTGAGATTTTTATGGTGGTATAGTTTCGAATATGAAAAAGCTTAAAATTGTTCGCCTTTCAAAGGCCGTGCCTTTACCAAACTACGCCTTGTCTGGTGATGCCGGTTTTGATCTCTATGTAAATGAAGAAGTAACAGTATTACCTATGGGAAGAGCTTCATTAAATACGGGCTATAAAATGGAGATACCCAGAGGCTGTACTGGTATCATTTATGAAAAAAGTGGGCTTTCTTTTAAACACGGTATTATTACTTATGGAAACGTCATTGATTCTGGGTATAGAGGAGAAGTACATGTTGGGGTTTTCAATCTTTCGGATACACCGTACACATTTCATGCGGGAGACAAAGTAGCACAGATGATTATTCACTCTTATGAGGAGGTAAAATTTGTCGAAGTAAAAGATGGAGAACTCTCATCCTCTGAACGAGGTATGAGGGGTTTCGGAAGTACTGGGAAATAAAATATAAGGTGTTTTACGATTGCTTTTGATACAATAAAAGAGCTTTATTTTAGGCCATTTATATGGATATACAGGAAAAATTGAAGGGGTTGATAGGAGGGGCGTTAAAAACGTCGTCTCTTTCTGTGCCATCTATTACCCTAGAACATCCTGCTGACTTGGCTCATGGAGACTATGCAACAAACGTGGCTCTCATTGTCGCAAAAGAGGCAAAAATAAACCCTCGCGAACTCGCAATGAGTTTGGTCACCGAAATGGAAAAAACAAAACCTCATTTTGTAGATGCGATAGAAGTCGCTGGTCCTGGGTTTATCAATTTTCGTCTCTCTCGTTCTTTTTTCTCTGATTCACTTCGTGCCATAAAAAAAGATGGCGAGGATTTTGGCAGTACACGTGACCTCAAGGGTCAAAAGTATTTGGTCGAATACACAGATCCAAATCCATTCAAGGAATTTCATATCGGTCACCTCATGTCGAACGCTATCGGAGAATCACTCGCACGACTTTTTGCATCTCAAGGCGCAAAAGTGAAAAGAATGTGCTATCAGGGTGATGTCGGTCCCCATGTAGCTAAAGCACTCTGGGCGATGAGGAAAAATATTACATCGATGCCAGACAAGAAGTCGTCTACTGATAAAAGGGCTATTTTTCTAGGACACTGTTATGCCGAAGGTTCGAGGGCGTATGAGGAAGATGTTAATGCAAAGATAGAAATAGATGCCATCAATAAATCAGTTTATGAAGGAACAAATAGGGATTTGATTAAACTTTATAAAAAGGGACGTAAATGGAGTCTCGAAAAGTTTGAAGAGATATACAAAACACTCGGTACAAAATTTGACTACTATATCCTAGAGAGTGAAGTGGTACACGACAGTATCGCTATTGTTGAAAAGTATCTTACTACAGGTATTTTTGAAAAATCAGATGGAGCAATTGTTTTTCACGGAGAAAAATACGACACAAAACTTCATACGAGAGTGTTTATAAATTCTCAAGGATTACCGACCTATGAAGCAAAAGAGCTCGGTCTCAATCTAAAAAAGTGGAAAAAGATTCGTCCAGACAAATCCATCATCATCACCGCAAATGAGCAGTCTGATTATTTTCGTGTACTTTTAAAGGCGCTTGAACTAATAGCTCCAGAAGTTCGTTCAGTCACCGAACATATTGCCCACGGCATGCTCAGATTTGCTGAAGGTAAGATGTCATCTCGTACAGGTAATGTAATTACAGGAGAGTCACTTATTAATGAAATAAAGATTCTCGTCGACAAAAAACTAGAAAGTAGGGAAATGAAAGATGTGGAGAAAAAAGAAGTGGCAGAAATGGTGGCTGTGGCAGCTATAAAATATTCGATATTAAAACAGGTCACTTCTGGTGATATTATCTACGATTTTGAAAAATCTATTTCATTTGAGGGTGATTCTGGTCCGTATCTCCTCTATTCTGCTGTGCGTGCTCGTTCGATACTAGAAAAAGCAAAGAGAGAGGGAGTGAAATCAAGCCTCTCTATAGCCACAAAAGAAGTATCGGTACTTGAGAAAATATTATATAGATTCCCGGAAATAGTGTCTCGTTCTGTGTCAGAGCGTGCTCCTCATCATATAGCTACATATCTCATAGAGCTCTCAGCAATATTTAATAGTTGGTATGCAAATACTCAGATAGTAGACAAGAATAATACTGCATCAGCATATCGCGTCGCTCTCACAGAGAGTTTTCTTACAATATCTAAAAATGGTTTGAATTTATTAGGCATTCGTGTACCAGATAGAATGTAATTGACTTTTTATTTCATTAGTATAGTTTCATGAGCAGATGTTCTCATGAAAAATCCAATAAAAACACTTAGTTGTCTTTTCAGACGCAAACCTATCATTGAGCACGAAGTCGTCTTTTCTGGCAAGAAAATGAAGATTTCTTCAAAAGGTACTCCTAATACCCCTCCTCAGAAATTCATTGATGAAAATGCAGTTGCATGTGGACTCTGTGGAGACATGATGCTACCCGGTTCGAAATTATGGCTTTATACACCAGAAGACAAGAAAGATTTCAACAAACCAGCCGTTTTGTCGGTAGGTGAGGGTGAAGATCGCTCACTCGTCGCGTGTCTCGGATGGGAATGTTGTCCAACAGCTGGTCTTGTGTGTGGTGAATTAGGTGAAGCAAGAAAAATTACGTTGTTTGAATCACCAATGCAAAAAGCTATCAGGAGTAATGTTCCTGTAATTATCGAAGATATCGGAACCTATAAAGGATAAAACCTTTATAGGTTTTTTAATGGTATAAAAACATTATTTATCGCATGGTTTTCATCAATGCTCGATAGTGTTTTTTAAAAACGTCTAGCTTTTCTGCGTTAACTAATCTATAGTGACGACAGATGACCTCTTCAAAAATATTGCCAGTCGGTCCTTTGATAGACAAGGCGATTTGTAGTCCTCGATTGAGATACAATCGCTGTGTACTCAGCTGTGAGGTTTCTGTTCCGGTATCGGAAAGAGCTAAAAGGATTGGTATTGTGTTGCCCAAAGGAAGACCACTTGATTGTGCTCAAAGAAATTTGGCAACACTAGCAAGTTTTAGGTTGTACACTATCTCAGAAGCTATGTCTCACCGAACATTGTTTAATAAATTGATGCCATTCGGTCGGACATATGTTGGTCCCAGAGATAGACCAGGAAACCTAGATGAGTCCATCGAATTTATGACCCGATTCACTCAGATTGCTTTCCTGGGCAGATTCGTATGTCTCAATACAAAGTTTTTTGTGAACTCTGATATTCCGGCCGTTTTCATTTTTGAGAAGATAAACGGCTATATCAGTGCACAAGCGGTAGATTTCAGTGAAGTTGGTTTCACTCGTAATGACCGAGTTATTATGAGACTCGGCATCAGAGCATCCTAGGGATGCTCTTTTTTATTTTTGAAAAAAAGCTCAAGGGTGCTAGGATTCAGAGTATTATGGCCGAAAAAGGTGAAATCAAACCAAAATCAAAGCTCGTAGAAAACGAAGAGAAAACACTATCGTTTTGGAATAAGGAGCATATTTTTGAAAAAACACTTACCCAGACAGCAAATGGTAAGGAGTTTGTTTTCTATGACGGTCCTCCTTTTGCAAACGGTACGCCTCATTACGGGCACCTCCTCGCTTCATTCATAAAAGATGTTATACCTCGTTATAAAACAATGCAGGGTTACCATGTATCGCGTCGCTGGGGCTGGGATTGTCATGGTTTACCAGTAGAAAACCTCGTTGAGAAAGAGTTAGATTTAAAGACAAAAAAAGATATAGAAGAATACGGACTCGGCCGATTCAATGAAGTGGCACGAGAAAGTGTTTTGAGATATGCCAAGGAATGGAGGGAACAAATACCACGCATCGGTCGTTGGGTAGATATGGAAAATGATTATCGGACTATGGATTCAGGTTTTACCGAATCTGTCTGGTGGGTATTCAAAACACTCTACGACAAAGGTCTCATATACGAAGGTTTTAAATCGATGCATATTTGTCCTCATTGTGAGACCACTCTCTCAAACTTTGAAATAAATCAAGGTTACAAAGATATCACTGATATATCAGTCTATGTAAAATTTGAGCTGATCGATGAACCTGGTACATACATGCTCGCCTGGACGACTACACCTTGGACACTTCCTGGAAATGTCGCTCTCGCTATAAATCCTGATATTACATATTCGATAGTCGAGGTTGATGGTGTACGTCTAATCATTGCAAAAGATCTGATATCACCAACAGTTTTTGGAGACAAGATATTTAAACCACTTTCAGAAGTATCTGGAACATCTCTTGTGGGGAAGAGATATAAGCCTTTGTATCCATATTACGACAATGATGGAACAAAGAATCGTGAAAATGGCTGGAAGGTATACTCTGCATCCTTCGTCACAACTACTGATGGTACCGGTATTGTGCACATCGCTCCTGCTTTTGGAGAGGACGATATGAATCTCGGTAAAGAAAAAGAGCTACCGTTTATTCAACACGTTGGCATGGACGGTAGAATGAAACCAGAAGCGCGAGATTTTGCAGGATTGGATGTCAAACCAAAAGATGATGTACAAAAGACTGATGTGGAAGTGATAAAAAACCTCGCTCACAACGGTGTCCTTTTTGAGAAAAAGAAAATCATACATTCATATCCTCATTGTTGGCGTTGTGAAACACCTCTTTTGAATTACGCAGCTTCATCATGGTTTGTCAAAGTTACTGATTTTAAAGACCGCCTCGTCTCAGCCAATAAAAAAGTCTCATGGGTACCTAGCGATATACGTGATGGTCGGTTTGGAAAATGGTTGGAAGGTGCACGCGACTGGGCGATATCTCGTTCTCGTTATTGGGGTGCGCCATTACCTGTATGGCGTGGAGTCGATACAGGTAAAATATATGTTGCTGGATCAGTCACAGAACTTAAAAAAATAGTAAAACGTAGAGGTAATACTTACACTCTCATGCGTCATGGTGAGAGTGAGTCTAATGTACTCGGTATATCTAATTCACAAGATAGGGACAAATATCATCTCACCCCAAAAGGCATCAAAGAAGTAGAGGTCCGGGCTCGTGAGTTTATAAAAAGTGGTGGTATAGACGTCATTGTCACCTCTGATTTTATGAGGACAAAAGAGACCGCTCGTATCGTGGCTCGAATTCTCGGTATGTCTGAAAGTGAAATTGTATATAACGACCAATTACGAGAAATTGATGTAGGTTCTGAGAGAGAGGGCAAGTCTTGGAGGGAGACTGAAAAACATGTGAGTAGTGGTAAAACATACCCAGGCATGGAAACACCTGCTGATGTGAAGAAGCGCGCATTCAAAGCTATTTATGACATAGATGCTCGATATGAAGGCAAACGGATTCTCGTCATTTCTCATGGCGCTCTTCTTAATATGATTTATTCAGGGATTGAAAAAGAAGCCAGCCTCGATACTGTATTTCATGATTCACGTCGTCATTTCCAAAAAACCGCTGAAGTTCAATGTATCGATTTTGTACCACTACCACATGACGCAGATTTTAATGTTGATATTCACCGTCCATTTATAGACAAACTCGAATGTGTCGCACCTGATGGTGAAACTCTCATGCGTGTACCAGAAGTGTTTGATTGTTGGTTTGAGTCCGGTTCTATGCCATATGGAGAAGCCTGCTACACAGGTGAATCTCAAATACATTTCAATCCAAAAAAATCTCTATTCAAGAAACAGATCGGTTTTCCTGCAGACTTTATTGCAGAAGGATTAGACCAGACTAGAGGTTGGTTTTATTCAATGATGGTACTAGGTGTAGCACTTTTTAACGAGAGTCCATTCAAGAATGTAATAGTGAACGGAATCATTCTCGCAGAAAATGGGGAGAAAATGTCAAAGAGACTTAAAAATTATCCTGATCCTATGGATGTTATTTCTACATATGGAGCTGATTCTCTGAGATATTATCTATTATCATCACCAGTGGTAGGGGCTCAAGATTTAAAGTTTTCAGAAAAAGGTGTAGATGAAATATCAAAGAAATTACTATTGAGATTAGACAACGTTCTTTCTTTTTATGAACTTTATAGAGATGAGGCGGCGTTTGGTGTAAAGCAGTCGACGCATGTACTCGATAGATGGATAGTGGCACGCCTCCGTGAGACATCGTGGGAGGTGACTACTTCTTTAGAAAACTATACTCTCGATAAAGCAACACGCCCACTCATGGCATTTGTAGATGATTTATCAAATTGGTATGTACGTCGCTCTCGTGACAGATTTAAATCTGATGATACCGAAGATCGTCTTTCTGCGCTTTCTACAACTAGGTATATACTGTCTGAATTTGCAAAAATATCAGCACCGATATTGCCTTTTTATGCAGAGTATTTGTGGTCAAAAACACGCCTTTCTATAGATGCAGAAAGTGTCCATTTAGCAAAATGGCCAGCTACTAGTAATCTTTCAAAGACGGACAGCAAACTTATTTTTGAAATGAACGATATTCGTCGGATCATATCAATAGGTTTAGAACAAAGGGCAAAATCAAATGTAAAAGTACGTCAACCACTTTCAAAAGCTACACTCAAAAAGATATTTGATTCTGAATATCTTGATGTAGCAAAAGACGAGCTCAATGTAAAACTAGTCGCTTCCAATCCAATAATTTCTTTAGATATAGAGATTGATACAGTGATTACATCAGAGCTTCGTGAGGAAGGTATTGCACGAGATATTATTCGTGCCGTGCAAGATATGCGTAAAAAAGAAGGTCTGACGGTGGGTGATAAAGTAGAACTTGTGATTGATTCAGATGAGAAAGGTAAAGAACTCGTTCACAAATACCTCCCAGAGATACGTCGAGTCACCCTCATCACAGGTGTCTCTTATGCGCATATTGTAGGAGAAAAAATGGCGTTTGAAGAATATTCGTTTGGTTTTGGTTTCAAGAAATAAAAAACCACCATATGGTGGTTTTTTATTGCGAGAAAGACAAGTTTTGTGTTAGTCTCGAACAAAATGAACATTCCAGAGACGGTACAAAAGATAACCATTACTGGTGCGTGTGGTGCTGGTAAAGGAACTGTCGGTAAGATTATTGCTCAAAAACTTGGTTTCAGATTTGTATCATTGGGTGATATTTTTCGTAATGTTGCACGGGAAAGAGGGTGTAAGGATATCTCAGAACTTCACAATATGGCGAGAACGGACCCGGGTATCGACCTAGCGATTGATACATACACCAAGCTCTTCGGTATCGAGAACGATCAATTTGTCTTCGATGCTCGTCTCGGGTGGTATTGGATACCACAGGCATTCAAAATATTCCTCTCTTGTGAGGACAATGAACGATTTTGCAGAATTGCAAAGCGTGAAAACAAGAGTTTCGAAAGTGCACGTGCTGAAACATTGTTTCGTGAAGAGGAGATGAGCGAGCAGTATAGAACTCTTTATCAGATTGAAGATTTTATGAGTATGGACGAGAGTCGGTTTGATTTTATAATCGACACGACTTTTAATCCACCAGATAAAACCGCTGATGCAGTAATCCGAGCCTTTAATCGCCGTGTCGCTTAGCGACACGGCTTTTTATCTGTATTCTTTTGGTACAATTCTCTCTATGTATAGCGTTTATACCACAGAGGGGTTTGTTCTCGGGAGTACTGAGAGAGGTGAGGCAAATAAAATATATTCTATTTACACTGAAGACTTTGGACTCGTTCGTGCTTCAGCTCAGGCTGTTCGTCTGGAAAAATCTAAACTTCGCTACAACTTGGATGATTTTACTCACGGGCACTTTTCACTTGTTCGCGGGAAGGAGTTCTGGAAACTTACAGGCTCTGAACGAGAAGGAAATATAGTCTCATCGGTCGAAGCTCGAAGAGTCATTGCTCGTGTGCTAAATCTGGTTCGTAGGCTAGTACACGGGGAAGAAAAAAATCTCTCACTTTTTTCTGCACTCATTACTATGATGAATAGAGCACGCACATTTTCTACAGATGCAAAAGACCTTGTGTCTTTTGAATTACTCTCTCTCATGCGCGTGCTCTATTCTTTGGGTTATGTTGGTTTAGTTGATGGGCTGGATGAATCAATATTTTCCGGTGAAATCACAGATGAAATGCTCTCAATAATTTCAAAAAAGAAGGGAAATATTCTCATGTATGTAAATCGTGCCATAGAACAAACCCAGCTCTAATAAGTAGTCTGTAGGCCATTGTTTGCGATATACTTATCCCATGTTTGAAAGCGACAAGAAAAGTGCACTAGATCGTCTTAAAAAGGGCCTGTATTCTAGGACAGATAGGTTTGGTGAATCTCCAAGACATGAGATACATAGTACCGATGGCGAAGTCCCTTCTTCATGGGAAGAGAAGAAGGAAGAAGTAGTAACGCCTGATTTACATCCTCAGGTTCGGGTATGGTATAAACGGGTGCTTATAGGATCTGTTGTTTTCTTTGTTGTAGCTTTTTTGGCTGCTGCGTATGCACTCATCGGAGGTAAGACTTTTGTGTCTGTAGATAATATAGATATTCGAATTGAGGGACCTGCATCAGTAGCTGGTGGCGAAACCATCACCCTTTTTGCCACCATAGATAATAAAAATGCTACCGATATGCAACTCGCAGATTTGATAGTTGAATTTCCTGACGGTGCAAAAGACCCCATCAATCAGTCAAGGGATCTTACGCGTGAACGTATATCTGTAGGAGATATATCATCAGGCACCGTAGCGCAAAAAACCATCAGGGCGGTTCTATATGGTGAATCAGGTGCAGAGAGAAAAATAAAGTTTACTATCGAATACCGTACACCTGGTTCGAATGCTATTTTCTTTAAAGAAAAATATTACACTCTTTCTATTTCATCTTCACCTGTCACTCTATCTATAGATGCACTTGATTCTGTGACTGCTGGTTCTGAGAGTCCGATGAAAATTACAGTGACATCAAATACTACATCAGTCGTAAAAGATGTACTTCTATCACTTGAATATCCATTTGGTTGGACACTTTCGTCTGCCGACCCGATACCGACCTTTAGTGGTTCAGTATGGCGTATCGGAGACCTCGCTCCAGGAAGTAAAAGAACAATTATTTTGCGTGGCACGGCTCAAGGACAAGATGGTGAGGAGCGTACCATTCATGCTCATGTAGGAATACAAAGCACTTCTGATGAGAAAGAAATATCGACAGCTATTATATCTAGTTCACATACATTTCAGCTCGAGAAGCCTTTTCTCAGTTTAGATGTTTCTTTAAATGGCATTCGTAGCGGTGATTTACCAGTGGAACCAGGACGTCTTGTGCGGGTCGATGTTATTTGGACAAATAATATGCCAGAAAAAATAACAAATGGGCGTATTGAGGCGAAATTATCTGGCACCGCACTCGATAGGAATTCTGTTTCGACTGATGGTAATGGATATTATGATTCAGGGACCAATACTATTATTTGGGACGGAGGTCGACTATCAGATTTGAAAGAAATATCCCCAGGAGCTACTGGTCGAGTCGGTTTTAGTTTTTACCCCCTTCGTTCAAGTTCAGAAATACAGAGTAACGCGAGTATAAATGTCTCGATACTCGCAATAGGTGATCGTATTGGTGTCTCTGGTGGCTCTCAATCGGTTCAATCCACCGCTTCTCGTACAATCAAACTTGTGTCAAATCTGTCGTTAGCTTCGAGAGCTCTTCGTACACAAGGCGCTTTTTCGAATACTGGACCTGTACCGCCACGTGCAGACAAAGAGACTACCTATACAGTTATATGGACACTTACCAATACTTCAAACAATATTCGAAATGCAGAAGTTGTTGCCAACTTACCTCAAGGCGTTCGTTGGACAGGTCTGGTTTCACCTGCTGATGCTGGTCTATCGTACAATGATTCTACAGGTGAGATAGTTTGGAATGCTGGTAATATAGTGGCAGGTAGTCAAAGTCAGCCAAAAGAAGTATCGTTTCAGATAGGTATTACACCAAATGTTTCTCAGATAGGGTCGGTACCTCAGATTGTAGGGCAGGCGTCGGTTACAGCAACAGATGATTTTACAGGAGCGACACTTACAAACAATAGCTCGGCACTCACTACTAGGACGATGACGGATATATTTTGGAAATCAGGTGATGAAGTAGTACAGCAGTAGGGGATTATGAATAATGAATTAGAAATCATGGCTAAAGAGAAAAAAGAAGAAAATCAGATAATGGAAAACATCATCTCTCTCGCAAAGAGACGTGGTTTTATATTTCAGGGTTCTGAGATTTACGGTGGCCTCGCTGGTACTTGGGATTATGGACCATTTGGCGTGGCACTAAAACAGAATATAAAAAATATCTGGTGGAAACGTTTTGTGACAGACAGGACTGATATGTATGGTATGGATGCGGCTATTCTAATGAATCAGACCGCATGGAAAGCATCAGGACACGTGTCTGGTTTTTCTGACCCACTAATCGAATGTACAAAATGTAAACGTCGTTTTCGTGCCGATCAAATCGAAGACATTTCAAAGTGTCCTGAATGTGGATCCAAACTCGGTGAGTCTCGTCAGTTTAATATGATGTTCAAAACGAATGTTGGTGCGATTGAGAATGAGGACTCTGTATCATATCTTCGACCTGAGACCGCTCAGGGAATGTTTGTTAATTTTAAAAACATTCTAGATACTTTTCATCCAAAACTACCATTTGGTATGGCTCAAATAGGAAAAGCTTTTAGAAATGAAATAGCTCCTAGGGATTTTATATTCCGTACCAGGGAATTTGAACAGATGGAGATAGAGTATTTTGTAGAGCCAGAAAACTGGGAGAAGGTGTTTGATGAATTTGTCACTGAAATGCATGCATTCATCAAAGATGTCGGTATTACAAAAGAAAAAGTTTCAGAAAATGAGATTGCAAAAGATGCTCTAGCTCATTATTCAAAACGCACCATTGATTTTGAATTTGATTATCCATTTGGTCGAAAAGAGCTCTATGGTCTAGCTTACCGTACCGACTTTGACCTCAAAGCTCATAGTGAGATGTCAAAAGTCGATTTGTCATATTTTGACGAAGAAAAAAAGACACGATTTATTCCCCATGTCATCGAACCTTCGCTCGGCGTAGACCGTACTGTGCTCGCTATACTGTCATCTGCATATACAGAGGATGAACTCGGCGGGGAAAAGAGAGCTTACCTCAAACTCAACCCAGCAGTCGCACCGGTCAAAATAGCAGTGTTTCCACTTCTAAAAAATAAAGAAGTGCTTACTGCAAAAGCTGAAGAAATATTTAAATCACTTAAATCAGAATTTAGTGCTGTTATGTATGATGAGGCTGGTTCTATAGGAAAGAGATATCGTAAACAAGATGAGATAGGTACGCCATACTGTGTGACGGTCGATTTTGATACCCTTGAAAAAGGCATTGCAACGGTTCGAGATAGGGATACAGGTGAACAAGAGAAAGTAGAGGTAGATAAGTTGATCGGATACCTCTCAAAGAAATTATAAATAAAAAACCGCATCATAGTGATGCGGTTTTTCTCTGTCCTAACCAATGATACTTCACTAGTGGCCATACTATAGTCAAACTTGCGATAGTCATATAGAGGGGATAGAGAGCAATGGCAAATTCCCATTTATTGATAGCGAAGAGGTTTATTCCACTCGCTACCGAGAAGAGAAGCCATGCAAGCGGTTTTTCAGAATGAGGTTCTTTCCATACATTCCTAATGGTCGGTAGGGCGCCAAAACCATCAGTGATGATGGCAGCCATGAGAGCTACCACTGGCATTGAGAATACTTTCCATATAGTGAGTGATATACATGCGCCAATGAGACACATGGTATCTAGTTTCGTCCACTCAACCCGTCCGTATTTGAGCGAGATAACTGCGATGATACATGGATTAATGAATCCAGCGATAGCGGCCCACATTGTTTCCTTTGCTCCAGAGTCACGATATGTGACCAAAAAACAGAATCCAATGAGTGCCCAGATAATCCAAGATGATTTTGTTGGTGTCGTCTCGCGTTTAAGGACAGAATGAATGTAGGGTATAGCGCTCACTAATATGAGAGCCATAGAAATAATTCCTAAAAACTCTTTTGAGCTCATGAAATGCCTCCTGGTTTGATTGTTGAAGTCGAAGACCTATTATAGATGTATTGTATAACATAAATATATGATAAGTCAAGTATGTGAAAATGGCCTAAATGCTATACTTTTTGCATGAAATACAAGAAAACTATTCTTTCAAACGGTGTCCGTGTTATTACCGTGCCGATGACAGACAATCCTACAGTTACTTTTATGATGTATGTCGGTACTGGGGCACTTCATGAAAATGCTGAAAAAGCTGGTATTTCTCATTTCCTCGAACATATGTGTTTCAAGGGGACGCCGACACGACCAGGACCTAGGCACATTTCCAAAGAACTCGATTCGATTGGTGCCCAATACAATGCGTTTACTTGGCTTGAACGAACATGTTATTACGCAAAATCAGAAGCTCGTCATTTTAGACGTATCGCAGATGTGATTTCTGATATTTATCTCAATTCAATGTTTCCAGAAGAGGAGATTCAAAAAGAAAAAGGTGTTGTTTTGGGTGAGATAGATATGTATTCGGATGATCCAAAATCAAAAGCAGACGACATGCTCCAAGAGCTCATGTATAAAGGTTACCCTGCTGAGCGTACGACATTAGGATTCAAATCGACGGTGAGTTCGATTACTCGTGAAGACCTCATTGCATATCGAGATGGTCAGTACAAAGCAGAAAATACTATTATTGTTATCGCGGGAGGTGTTTCTGAAATAGAAATGCTAGAGGTAGCTAGTGGTATCGGTGAAAAAGTACCATCAGGCAAATTTTCACCAGAGAAAGAGACAGAAGATATTAATCAAGATAAACCAGCTATAACTGTATTTAAAAAAGACACTGATCAAGCTCATATTATTGTAGCTTTTCGTTCTTTCAATATCTTTGACCCAGATGTGTATATTGCTCGTATGATACGAAGTATATTGCGTTCCGGTATGAGTTCTAGACTATTTGTTCGCCTACGTGAACAAATGGGGGCTGGATATTATGTGACTGCTGATCATCTTCCATTTAGATATTTTGGACAGTTTTCTATATCTACTGGTACTGAGCCAAAGAGAGTAAATGAAATAGTTATCGCTATTATGGAAGAAATTAATAAACTAAGGAACGAACTTGTTGGAGAAGAAGAGTTGGCAAAAGTTAGAGAAATAGTTCGGTCTGGTATGAAGATGGGTCTAGAAGCATCTGATGATATGGCGGGGTTTTTTGGAGAACAAGAAGTCGCAAAAGGGGAGATACGTACTCCCGAAGAAATTGATGCAATATACACCTCTATTACTGCAGAAGATATTAAACGTGTAGCAGAGAGGATATTTACTGAAAACAGGCTAAATATGAGTATTGTAGGACCACTGGAGAAGACATCGGAACTCGAACAAGCACTCAGTTTAAAGGCATAGTAGGCTTCAATTTTAGTGTATCTCGGTGTATCATGGGGACATTATGGAGTCTCCTCGAGATATCAATATACAGATAAGTTCTGGCACCCTAGTCAAAGGACTTTTCTTTGTGCTTCTCGCTTGGCTTATGTTTGTGCTAAAAGATCTAGTGCTTGTGGTGCTTACTGCGGTAGTTATTGCTTCAGCAGCTGAACCACCAACACAGTGGTTTATACGTCGTGGTATATCACGTGTATTTTCTGTTGTTGTTGTGTATCTCGTGCTCGCGGCAATTCTCGCTGGTGTTGTTTACACATTCATACCACTTCTTCTTCGTGATACATCTAGTTTTCTCTCTTCGGTACCGACATACATAGACAAAGTATCTCTTTGGAATCCATTCGGTGAAGGAGTCGCTGATTCGTCAAAGGTTGTGGCAACAAATTTTGCTGATGGTATTACTCAATCAAAGATGGCTATACAGTCTACTACTCAAGATTCATCTATACAGAGCATCATTGATACTATCGACGACACCCTCTCTCGTGTCTCAGAAGGATTTGTGCAAACAGCTAGTTCTATATTCGGTGGAATACTCGGATTTATACTTATCGCCGTACTATCTTTTTATCTGGCGGTACAAGAAGACGGTGTAGAGAAATTTCTTCGTATTGTGACCCCTCTTTCTCGTGAGAGATACATACTAGATCTTTGGAAGAGAACACAAAAGAAAATTGGTCTCTGGATGCAGGGACAACTAGTACTCGCGCTTCTCGTCGGCGTGCTCGTGTTTCTAGGTCTCACTGTTCTCGGTATAAAAAATGCACTACTTTTTGCAGCACTCGCAGCACTCCTAGAAATCATTCCATTATTTGGCCCTATCATCGCAGCTATACCAGCTGTGGCGAGCGCTTATTCAGACGGAGGAGCATCTGTGGGGTTACTAGTAGTCGGTTTATACCTCATCATCCATCAGTTTGAGAATCACCTCATTTATCCATTAGTCGTGACCAAAATCGTGGGAGTTCCACCGATTTTGGTCATACTTTCTCTTCTTGTGGGTTTCAAACTCGCAGGTTTTCTAGGTATTGTCCTATCGGTGCCAGCATCTGTGATATTGGTCGAGATGCTCGACGATGTCGCACGGAGAAAGACTTCACATTCCTAAACTTTGTCTTTGCGGAATACTGGGTTAGCCTTATATCTATGAATAAAAAGCCGTTTTACATAACGACCACTCTCCCATATGTAAACGCAGAGCCCCATATGGGGCATGCACTCGAATTTGTACGTGCAGATATCATCGCGCGTTGGAAAGCGTTATCTGGGTACGAGGTATTTTTCAATACCGGTACAGATGAGCATGGCCAAAAACTTTTTGAAGCAGCTGCAAAAGCAGGAAAACCTGTACAGCAGTATGTCGATGAAAATGCAGAATATTTTAAACGTATTTTGACCGCACTCGGTATCTCATCTGACATACATTTTATACGTACCACAGATAAACATCATGAGTCTGCTGCTCAGGAGTTTTGGAAACGAGTAGAAAAGAATGGATTTATATATAAAAAAAATTATAAGACAAAATATTGTGTCGGTTGCGAAGAAAACAAAAATGAATCTGAGTTGGTAGACGGTCGTTGCTCAATACATCCACAACGTGAGCTTGAAGTGAGGGAAGAAGAAAACTATTTCTTTAAATTCTCAGCTTTCGGGGATAAATTACTCAAACTCTATGACACAAAGGGTCACATCATTGTGCCTGATTTTCGTATGAATGAAATGCGCGAATTTATTCATCGAGGCCTAGAAGATTTTAGTATTTCCCGTCTTCGTACAAAGATGGCTTGGGGTGTCGCGGTACCAAACGATACTGATCATGTCATGTACGTCTGGTTTGATGCACTCGTAAACTATATTTCTACTCTCGGTTGGCCTGAAGATACTGAGACATTCAATCGTTTCTGGCGAGACGGTACACCGACGCAGTATTGTGGCAAAGATAATACACGTTTTCAGTCTGTCATGTGGCAGGCTATGCTCATGGCCGCTGATTTGCCACCAACACATACCGTCGTCGTTAACGGCTTTATCACAGGTGAGGGTGGGGTAAAGATGTCAAAGTCTCTCGGTAATGTGATAAGCCCTGTGGAAATAGTAAAAGAATACGACTCTGTCACAAATAACTGCGGTGGTGAGGTTTTACGTTACTTTCTCGCGAGGGAGGTGGGCTCATTTGAGGATTCGCCATTTACCCTTGAACGATTCAAGGCCTCGTACAATAGTGGTCTTGCAAATGGTCTCGGTAATCTCGTCTCTCGTGTTATGAAAATGGCGACGACACACATCGATACACCGATTGAAATTCCCTCTGATCTACTTCCAATGGAATATAAAAAAGCCCTCGAATCTTTTGACATAAATACCGCATCCCAAATCATTTGGAAAGAGATAGGTATAGCAGATTCTCTCATACAAGAAAAAGCACCATTCAAACTCGTGAAGACTGACAAGGAAGCCGCTGTTGAAATAATCAAAGAGTTGCTTGTGAAGGTCTATTTAGTAGGGAAAATGCTCGAACCAATACTTCCAGAGACCGCAAAGACTATTCAAACCCTCGTCCGCGAGAACAAAATGCCTGAAACACCCCTCTTTCTCCGTAAGGATTAGTTGTATTCAGAAAAAAACTTCAACTCGAATTAATAAACCTAGTATCATATATGATACTAGGTTTATTAATGAGCTACGAGTATAGTTATGCATATGAAACGCCCGCAATACATAGACATACACGCACATACAAACTTCGTCATATTTGATGCAGACAGAGATGGGGTTGTGCGCCGAGCACTAGATTCAGAGACTTGGATTATCAATGTCGGGACGAAGCAGGATACATCTCGCCGTGCTGTAGAGATGACACAGAAATATCCAGAAGGTGTTTACGCTATCATCGGACTTCATCCTGTCCATGTGAACCCATCAGAGCATGATTCAGAGGAGTCAGGAGCAGAAGGTGAGATCGTAGAGGTAAAGGGGGAGGACTTTGATGCTGACTTTTATCGTACACTCGCTAAAGATGGTGGTAAAAAAGTAGTCGGTATAGGTGAATGTGGGCTAGATTATTATAGGAATCCTACTGAGGAAGAAAAAAAACGACAGATAAACGCTTTTCGTGCTCAGATAGAGCTCGCACTCGAACTTGATTTACCTCTCATGCTCCATGTGAGAAGTGCTTATAGGGAAGTATTAGATATTTTAAAGGAGTACAAGGCGGTGGCAGGGGACAAACTTCGTGGCGATGCACATTTTTTCGCTGGTAGTGTCGACGAGGCACGAGAATTCCTCGCGCTCGGTTTTCATCTCTCATATACCGGCGTCGTCACATTTGCAAAACAATATATTGAGCTCGTCAGCGCAACACCTCTCGACCGAATCATGTCAGAGACTGATTGTCCTTATGTAGCCCCAGTACCTCATAGGGGTAAACGTTGTGAACCAATCTTTGTTCAAGAGGTCGTCCATAAAATCGCCTCAATAAAAGATATTTCTATCGAAGAGTGTAAAAAAGCTCTCGTGGATAATGCTTTTAACATTTTTAAACTTTAGTTTTTTATGTTGACTAAAGGATTGGTAGGAGTAGGGTATAAACAGAACGCCAACGGGTTTGCCCTATGGCACAACAGAACATCAAATATAAAAGGATGGATGTATGAAAATAAATGGCAGAATGGGTTCGCCCAGTCCCGAGATGCTCAAGCATCTCATGCAAGAACCAAAACGGAAGCCTGACGGATCATGCGATGACTGCTTCTGGGAAGAACTGTTTGCATTATTTGCATTAGAAATTGTTCGTATGGCTCGGTTTCTAACATTTCCCAATCTTCGAGAAACCATAATGAAGGGAAATCAAGGAGAGACAATCCCATGCGACATTAAGATCAAACTTCCGCGCGGTCTCTTTATGCTTGGTTGTCGACTTTCGTCTCCAGACGAATTTCAGCTCAGACAGCTCAGTGGCATCACTGACGAAGGCAAATGGATATTTGGTATGGTCAAGGCTACAGGGATTAAGTGTAAGCCACGCATCTTAGCTGTAAATTATACAGAGAATCAGCCTACTTATATTGCTAGTAGGTTTGTATGTAAGCATCAACAACTACCAGGAATTACACCACGGTCCTTCTGGTTCGACCTTGGAGACGAGCTTTCCTACATCGTACATACTAAACGTGCTGCTCTAGATTTTGCTGAGGATATGTATGTTCAACATCGTATGGTTTCTGGAATACTTTCAGTTCTGAAAGCTTAGTAGTGTATTTTTCAACCCGTGACAGAGTCGCGGGTTTTTTATTGCCTAAAGTAGCTCCATATGGTAACTTTACCGGTACTTGTTACACCAAAGGAAATAGGGGACTTTATTGGTGAAGTCCAAAAGTATCTATAAATTATAAGCGTTATTTAGAAATTCAGTGTCAGAAACTAAAGCAAAGGCGGTAAAGATTCCAAAAGTAAAGAGTGTGGAAGGTAAGGCAGTTTACGAAGTAGGCTATCTTGTCATGCCATCAGTTTCTCTAGAACTTCTTCCTCGTGAAGTAGATGCAATCAAAGCAATCATCTCAAAAGTAGGCGGTGAGTTGATTTCTGAAGGAGAACCTGAGATGCGACCTCTCGCATACACAATGGTAAAAGCGGTCGGTGCTACAAGGCCTCGTTTTGACGCGGCTTATTTTGGATGGGTCAAATTTGAGACGACTAGAGAATCTATCTCTGAGGTAAAGAAAGCTCTCGATGCTATGGAGAAAGTTATTCGTTTTCTTCTCATTGAAACTGTCCGTGAAAACACTCTTTATGGCTCAAAAATCTTGAAAGATAAAGAAGAGGGAGATAAGGCAGAAGCAGCTGGCTCAAAAACAGACGATACAAAGGCTTCTGATCAATCTTCAGAAGAAGATATAGACAAAGCGGTTGAAAAACTCATCGCCTAGTCCTACTTCGTATCGCGTGATACGATAAAACCAATTATCAAGCTATCACAAAGCAATGTATCTCAACAAAGCATTCATCATCGGTAATCTCACTCGCGACCCAGAGCTCAAGGCTCTCCCATCGGGTATGCAAGTGTGTTCATTCTCAGTTGCGACAAATCGAGTCTGGAAAGATAGAAATGGAGCTAGACAAGAATCAGCAGATTATCACAATATCGTAGTGTTTGGTCGCTCGGCAGAGACCTCGGCTCAGTATTTGAAAAAAGGGAGCTCAGTACTCATCGAGGGACGTATACAAACGAGGAGTTGGGATGATAAATCAACTGGTGAAAAGAAATACAGGACTGAGATAGTGGCTGATAGAGTACAGTTCGGTAATCGACCAGGTGGAGGCAGTGCGGGGGATGCACCATCTGATTCAAAATCAGGTGAAAAATCAGCTCCCCCAATGGATACCATAGAGTATCCAGCAGAAGAGATAAATCCAGAAGATATTCCATTCTAGAAATCATTAACAACATCAACAAACAGATATGTCTAAGCAGTGTTTTTTCAAACAGCATAATATACAGCACATCGACTACAAGGATACTGAGATTCTCAAGAAATTCCTCAATCCTCACGCTCGTCTCATGGCAACAAAGAGGACAAATGTGAGCGCGACCAATCAGCGCAAGTTGGCTGAAGCGGTAAAGAGAGCTCGTTTCATGGGACTTCTTCCATACGTAGCACGATAAACAAAAAACCGCCTGAGGCGGTTTTTTGTTTGACGTATCCGTGCGTCTACATTAATGTTGGGTAAGAGGGAGTTAAATATGTTACATATTTTTACAACAGCTCATGGTGCCGATAGTTTACGACGACGTTTCAGAGCGCCTAGAAAATCAATTGACAGACGTGCTCTCACAGCAATAGACAAAGGTATGAGTCGAGAAAATCTTACTGGCGATTTACGTAAGTGGGTCGATCTAAAATATTTTTCTCATGATGGTTTGAGTAACCCGGTTTTATGGGCCAACACACTCTGGATCTTTGGCTTCGACGATAGGCTCATTACCTGTTTCCCATTGCCTGGTAATCTCAACAAAGATGCTGTGAAACAGCTTGAAAAGCACAGGAAATGTAGAAATAAACTAGAATAAAAAAATAAAACCGAGTTATAGAGCTCGGTTTTTTATTTTAATAATTATTTATATTCGCTCACGATATTCTCCAGTTTCTGTATTGATGCGGATGATGTCACCTTCGTTTACGAAAAGTGGGGCAGAGATGACAGCACCACCTTCGACAACCACATTTTTATTTCCACCACGTGCGCTATCTCCTTTAATAGATGGGGGGGCTTCAACAACCTTGAGTTCTACCATAGGGTTGAGTTTGATACCAAAAACATCCCCATTGAATATTTTTGCATCATAGATTTCATTTGGCTTTAGAAATTTAGCCTGTGTTCCGAGTATTGCCTCAGGTATCTTGAATCTTTTTGAAGGGTCATCTGCTTCTGAGAACCACCACTCACCACGACTATTGTAGAGGTATTTTACTTTCTTGGTATCGATATCAGCTTCTTCTACCTTGTCAGAAGCGTGGAAGGTCATGTTGGAAAGCCTGCCAGTGAGAAGGTTTTTCACCTTTGTCTGGTTTTGTGGTTTCCTTTGTTGGGTACGGGCGATATGATTCTCGAGGACCTCATAGGGTGCATCATCGACTACTATATACTTACGCACTGTTATTTCGTTGTATTCAAGCATTGCCATACTGATTGATATGTCTTAGATAAGGCTAAATAGGGCTCTATAATAGCCGAGGGTTGGTGATTTGTCCAACTCAATACAAAAACTCGCTGTTGGGCGAGTTTTTGTATTTACTCCTCACTCGCACCTTGGATTCCACCTTTGGCGAGTTGAACTTTGATTTCTTTGAGTATTTCTCCAGAAAGTTTGGTATTTTCTTTGAGCACTTGTCTAGTAGCATCATATCCGCGAGCCAGAGGTTCTTCACCATATTTGTAGGAAGCTCCAGATTTTTTGATGATACCAAATTTCTCACCGAGTGCGATGATTTCACCTTCACGAGAGATACCTTCGTTGTACATGAGGTCAAATTCTGTCTGTTTGAATGGTGCTGCGACTTTATTCTTTACTACTTTTACACGCACACGACCACCGACCACCTCCTCACCTTTTTTTATTTGAGCAATACGACGTATATCGAGTCGTACTGACGTGTAAAATTTGAGAGCTTTGCCTCCTGGGGTAGTTTCAGGATTACCAAACATGACACCTATTTGCATGCGTATCTGGTTGATGAATATGACGATGGTCTTTGAGCGAGCGGTGATGGCGGTGAGTTTACGTAGAGCCTGTGACATGAGTCGGGCTTGTTTACCGACATGTGATTGACCCATATCACCCTCTATTTCATCTTTTGGTGTGAGAGCTGCGACTGAGTCTATAACAATGACATCAATTTTTCCTGAGCGTACTAGTGATTCGACTATTTCGAGTGCCTGTTCACCTGTGTCTGGTTGAGAGATGAGAAGTTCTTTTATTTTTACACCGAGATTTGATGCATACACAGGATCCATGGCATGTTCTGCATCGATGTATGCACAGACACCACCTTTTTTCTGAGCTTCCGCTACGATGTGTAGGGTGAGGGTTGTTTTACCTGATGATTCAGGACCAAACACTTCGATGATTCTTCCGCGAGGGACACCACCTACACCGAGTGCTGCGTCGAGACCAATAGAGCCGGTAGGAATGACATCAATGTCTACTTTCGGTTTTTCTCCGAGCATCATGATGGCATCATCACCAAATTTCATCTTTATCGACGAAAGTGTGTCTTCTATAGAAGCTCTGTCGTGAGCTGATTTTGGTTCTGCTTTCTTGTCGTTTTTCTTCAATGCCATGTTATTTATAGATTAATTGTAATGATTTTGTCACTTTCCGGCCAAAGCGATCAGTGGCGGATACGGTGACTATATTATACCCGTAGGATAGAAGTATGCTCTCTTTGAATGCACCTTGCTCATCAGTAAATATTTTTTCTCCATTGAGGCTCAAATATGAGATGTTTGAAGCTGAGCCAGATATGGTTACTAAAGATGTAGATGTAGAGATACCGGAGATGGGGGAGTCTATAAAGATGCGTGGACCTAGATAGAGTGTTTCAGCTTGGAATGCTGCGTATCCGAGCAGTCCTGCAGATATGAGTATAATGATCCATATCTTGAGCAGTCTTTTGGTTCTCAGGCGGTCAGTCATCTTTATTCAGAATTATCAGTATCGATTTCTTCTACGCTTCCCGTGTCTGTATCAATACCGAGGACTGAGCGAGGTTTTGAACCATCAGCAGGGCCGATGACACCCCTCTCTTCTAATATATCCATCAGGCGCGCCGCACGAGAATATCCGACACGGAGCTTTCTTTGAATGTAGGAAGTAGATGCTTTACCTGCTTCTATGACGGTGCGGCGCGCTTCTTCGTACATATCGTCTTCGTCTCCTTCATCATCTAGGGTCGATGAAAATATAGAGTCAGGACTTTTGACCGAGTTTTCTGTGAGGTTGAGTGTGTCAGTGAGCTCGTCTTGGTATGAATCAGCGAGGTATTTCACCACTTTCTTTACCTCTGATTCTGATATGTAGGCACATTGTATACGTGTCGGTTTGTTCATTTCACCTGATAGGTAGAGCATATCTCCGGCACCAAGGAGCTTTTCAGCACCGACTGTATCGAGGATGGTTCGTGAGTCTACCTGAGATGCTACTTGGAGCGCTAGACGAGCAGGAACGTTTGCTTTGATGAGACCTGTGATGACATTGACCGACGGTCTCTGGGTCGAGAGCATGAGATGTATACCGACCGCACGAGACATTTGGGCGAGACGCACGATACCTGCTTCTAGTTCTCTGGGGTAGGCCTGCATAATATCAGCTAGCTCATCAATAACAATGACAATATAAGGTAATGGTTCTGGTCCCATTGATTCCTCCTCATCTTTGCCATTCTTTTTTACATCGACTTTTTTGAGTGATGGTTCATAGATTGATTTATGGTAAGAGTCTATATCACGTACTCCGTGTGCTTGGAGTACGTCATAACGTCTATCCATTTCCTTTGCTGCCCACTTGAGAGAGAGAATAGCTTTCTTTGCATCAGTGATAACAGGAGTGAGGAGATGGGGAATTTTATTGTATAGGGTAAGCTCGACTCTCTTTGGGTCTATCATGATGAATTTGAGCATTTCAGGTGAGTTTCTATACAACAGCGAGACAATGAGTGTGTGTATAGTCACTGATTTACCAGACCCAGTAGCTCCGGCGATGAGAAGGTGTGGCATTTTTGCAGTATTTGCGAAGTGCGATTTACCAGAGATGCCTTTACCGAGTGCGGTGAGAAGTGGTTTATCAGAAGTTTGAAATTCATCTGCTGAAAAGAGTGTACCTAGACCCACAGTAGTCTTTGTAGTATTTGGTATTTCAATACCGACGAGAGATTTACCAGGGATAGGTGCCTCTATACGGAGCGGGTGTGCGGCGAGCGCGAGAGCTAGATCGTTTTGCAAGGTGATTATCTTTGAGAGTTTTACACCTTCTGCTGGTTTGAGGGCATATCGTGTTACTGATGGACCTATTGATACTTCATCCATCTCTACATCAATACCAAAGTTAGCCAATGTTCTCTTTATGATGTTTGCATTCGCTTTTACATCACCAACCTCTGGCTTACCTTTATCTCTTTCGAGTAGTGATAGTGGGGGAGGTATATAGGCTCGCACCATACGAGCGGTATTTGGTGATTTGATAAAATCTTTTGCATCTTCTTCACCATTACTCATACCGAGCGCTACCTTGATAGATGATTTTTTTTCTTCTTTTGATTTCTCTCCCTCTTCTTCTGCTTCATATTTATTTTTCTTTATATCTTCTTCTGGGTTTGTACCGAGATTGAGTTTGAGAGGTTTAATATCTTCTTCCTCTTCTTCTACCTCGTCTTCTTTTTTAGAGAAAATAGATTTTAGATCTAGTTCTTCATTGAAAGCTATTAATATAGAAACAATGACGAGTGCTGAGAGAATGATGAGCGAAGCAGATGTATCGAGTAGAGCTACAAAAGGGTAGGCGATCCATGTGCCAAAAAGCCCACCGTTATCTGTAGATAGTATATGTATGATGCCTAGTGAAAAAAGAAGAAAACCACCAAAGCCAAGTAGTTTGAGTGAATCAAACTTTCTGTGAAGCGATATGAGTGATGAAACACCAAATGCAATAAATATTAGCGGTAATAGATAGTATCCGACACCGAGCAGGGTGTAGAGAGAAAAATTATCTATGTTGAAAAGCCATTGCCCAAGATATCCAGCTTTGCCCCACACAGCGAGAGAGACGATGATGGCGAGAGTGAACGATATCACCGCTAGTACTCCTTGTATCGTCTCATCGCGTAGTCTCGCTATGATACCGCGGTCATCATTTTTTTCTGATTTATTAGAGCGTTTTATTTTTTCAGTAGATTTCTTTTTTGCCATGGAGAAATTATAACATCTGATAGTGATTTTTATTGTTAAAAATCATGGTAGCTTCTCGATTTGTAATAGATGCAATCTTAAATACAAAACAAATGAGAATCTTCCTTATGTAAAACCTTACGCAGGCCGAACGGGCCGAGCATGAGGAATTTATCAGTAGATAGATATCTATGTGTTTTTAAAGGACTAATCTGAGTGTACCCTTGACTTATGTCCCTTTGAAGAATAAGGTAACGGACATAAGCCAGATTTGAGCAGACAATCACATAAGGGACATGTCTTTTATAAAGGACATAAAATATCCTTATATTGACTCGTTTAATAGATATATATGGAAGAAAACAAACCAGAAACAAATAGAGGTATGAGTGCATCAAATGGCGATTCCAATCTCGCTGAACTTTCTGTTTTCAATAGGAGTAAACATTTTCTCTTTATATACAAAAAGACAGAGAGACTCGTTACTGCTGTCTATATGATCACCAATTTCATAAAGGATTCAGAGCCACTAAAATGGCGTATGAGAGAAAGAGCTCTAGAACTCATGGGTCTAAACATGTCATTCAACACCGTCTCTCTCTCAGAACGTAAAGAGTTACTCAGGGAGTATCAGGCTATCTCTATAGAGATAGTATCTCTTACCTCTATTGCATACCGCTCAGGACTTATATCAGAGATGAATTGGTCTATTTTAAAGAAAGAATTTGAAACCCTCGTAGATATCATAGAGCGAGGAGAAAACCGACAGGCAAATGAGGAGACTATTATAATCAGTCCAGATTTCTTTGATACACCAAAGACAGAAACATCTACCACTTCTACCAATACTGTAGACTCAATCCCTAGACATGTTCCTACACAGACACCTGTCTTTTATAAAGGACATGAAACTAAAAAAGTTACTACAGAACGTAGTGTGTCCTTTACACCTCGTCGTTCAGAAGCAAAAAAAGAAAAAGACATTCCTCGCCCAACGAATGAAAAAGGAGATAGGAAAGACATCATAATTTCTATTTTGAGACAGAAGGACGGTTTGTCGGTAAAGGACTTTGTGGACTCATTTAAAAACGTGAGCGAAAAGACAATACAGAGAGATTTACTAGCCATGGTCGCTTCAGGGACAATACGAAAAGAAGGGGAGAGGCGTTGGAGTCGGTATTTCATGAAAAAGTCTTAAAAGGACATTTTCTACAAAACAGCCCCAATCCATATAGTGGATTGGGGCTGTTTTTAGGCTCATATTATACATACGGTCTAGCTATTGCTTTTTATGCCCTAATGGTATATAGTGTGGCCACTGGATAACATGTAAATACGAGGCTTTTAGGCCTCATTTTGGTTATCCACATTATATATTTTGCGGGGTATCTCTGTAGGCTATATAATAGTCGGGTAGTGATAAACGTCACAGTTTCTCACTACGATTCCTGTACTCTCATTTTTCAGTACATCTCGGTCATTGAAAAGAGCATAGCGATTTTATACGGACATTCTAGACTTATACCTTCATGGCAAGAGTTTCCCGCATTCAGTCTTCACACCCTTACCAACTACCCCTCTGTTTTGTGTCGACCCAGGTTCGCTTGGGAAATAAAACGAGGGTTAGTCGAGTGGCGTAGGGCGCGGACAATTACATCCATCGACAGACTATCCGCGTACTCGTCACATCATCTTCTCTGTCGGCCGTCGAAGCCAAATGAGGAGATGAGTTAGTTCGGAAATTAAATGAAGGATGAAAGAGTTGGCACTATTAAAAATAAATCCAATCTCCTCATCCCGATTATCAGAAACAATACAAAATGACATCAACTTCAAAAAAGATCGTAGCAGCAGTTGTAGGTTTCGGCCTCGCTCTCTCGATTTTCGCAGCAGTAGGAGTTTCAACAGCTTCTGCACAGGCTATGAGCCTTTCACAGCTCGTTGACCTCTTTATCAGCCTCGGTATTATCTCTCCTGACAAGGCAGCAGCTGCAAAGGCTGCAGTATCTTCATCATCTTCATCGATGATGTCATACAATCGCGACCTCACAGTCGGTTCGACTGGTGATGACGTGAAAGCACTTCAGGAAAAGCTTGGTGTTACACCAACTTCAGGTTACTTTGGTTCAATCACCAAAGCAGCTGTTCAGGCATACCAGGCAGCAAATGGCATAATCAACACTGGTTATGTCGGTCCTCTCACACGCGCACAGCTTAATGCAGGTTCATCAACTGGATCTACAACAGGCTCGACAACAGGTTCTACAACAGTAGTAAACTCTGGCGTTGAAGGTACCCTTACTGTAGACAGATCATCTGTTTCAAACTCGACAGTTCGCGAAGGCGACTCGATGAAAGCAGTTCTTGGTCTCAAGCTCGAAGCAAAGCTTTCTGACATCAATGTCCAGAGAGTTAAGCTTTCTCTTGGTGATACAACCACTATCTACACAAAGGTATTCAAGACTTTCTACCTCACTGATGATTCAGGAAAGGTTCTCGCTCAGGCAGACCTCAACTCAAACACAGTTGTAAAGGAAGGCTCGACATACTACCTCACACTCGGTGGCTTTAGCTTCAACCTTCCAAAGGACTCTACAAAGTACCTCTGGGTAAAGGCTGATGTTTACTCATCAGTGAAGGTTGCAGATCAGGGTTCGAAGACCATTACACTTCCTCAAAACGGAGTTCGTGGTACAGACGGTGCTGGTATAGATCAGTACTCTCCTTCGAGCGCATTCAGCCAGAGCGTCTCAATTGACGGTACTCTTGTTGATTCAGCAGCTCTCAAGCTCTCTACAAACGCTAGCAACGTAAAAGCAACCGACCTAGTCGCTGCTGATGGTTCTAACGATGATGAGCTCGATCTCGCTACTGTTCTCGTCTTTGACCTCAAAGCTGAGAAAGACGCTGTTACTGTCACTGACCTCTCTGCAACAATCGCAAAGACTGGTGCAGGTGCAGCGACCGCTACAAAGGCATACATCTTTGACGGCTCAACCATGATCGATTCAGCTGATATCAACTCATCTACCGGTGTAGTTGCATTCGACATGAACGATTATGTTGTCGCAAAGGATGTTACCAAGGCTCTCACTATCAAGGTTGACATCAGGTCTGCAAACAGCACTGCGTCAAACCTTACTGCTTCTATCACATCTGGTCAGATAACTTCTGAGAACTCAGAAGGTTCAACTATCACAGCATCTGGTTCAGCAACTGGTGAGCAGATGGTGGTACGAAATGCTGGTGTATCTATCGCTCTTGTTGGCACTCCTTCAATCACGAAGGGTATCTATGAGAACAATAACCTTTCTACATCTACAGTAACTGCATCATTTAGCGTCAAGCTAAAGGCAGTTGGTAACGATGTATTCTTCGGTACACAGGCAGCTTCTACAACCTTTGACTTCCAGACCTATCAGGCTGGTGTAGCTACAACCTTGCTTACTGCTTCGTCAACCTCATGGTCAATACCTTCATCGGGTGTTGTTACATCAGGTGTAACGCCAGCAGCATTCAAGCTCCAGGAAAACAACGAAGTTACAGTTCCAGTTACTTATATCTTTGAAGGCCGACTTGCTTCAGGTACTAATGTAACCAACACTGCATACGCAGTTGGTCTCCAGGCTGTTAACTGGTCATCTACCGATGGTGGAACATCAGTTAGCTCTAGCTTCATGGCAGGTAAGACTGAGTGGAGGACTTCTACTGTACAGCTTCCTTAACGGGAATCTGACACAGGGAAACCTTACACAGGTTTGACCTAAGTCAAACAAAAACCACCCTCACAGGTGGTTTTTGTTTTGCCAAAAATACCTATTGCCAAGTGAGTTATTCGATAGATGCGGCATCTCAAGTCCTTGGAGATGGTAGTCATCAACATAAAAACACCCATATATATGGGTGTTTTTATGTGTATAATTGATTCATGTATACACGTGGATTTATAAAACATGCTACCTTGCTCGTCGTTTTGCTCGGCTTCCTTGTTATTTTCTTTTTCAAATTTGCTCAATTCTTTAAACCATCTGCATTTGTCGACAAGGCATCAAACACTGGTTCTTATAGTGATAGTGCTACCAATCCACTCCTAGATTTTCCAGGTGCTAATGATAGCTATACCAATGCGTACAATAATTCATCTACAGATATCTCAAATGCAAATCGTTCGCCATATGCTGGCAAGGTCTATCTCTCATCAGGTAATGCTAGTTATGCATATCAGTCATACGAAGAATATGTGACTATACGCAATTCCGGAGCACCGGTCACAGTCACTGGCTGGGTATTGGCCAATAGTAAGGGTGCTAGACCTATAGAAAATTCTGGAAACAATTATCTCTATCCGGTAAACGATTCTGCTGTCATTGGGCAGGGTACTGAATATCTTTCACCTGAAGGAGTTTATTCAAATTCACCTATAGTTCTAAAAACAGGGGATTTGGCATATGTCATCACCGGTGGACCGTTCATACAGTTTCGTATGCCTATCACTACTTCATTCCGTGAAAATATCTGTCTCGGATATATTGATGATGATTACCCATGGTCTCCACAAGTTCGCCGAGACTGCCCGATACCTTCACAGGATCCATCTATCACCACCGTGACACAGGAGTGTTATGACTACGTCAAAAATCTAAATCGATGTGAGGACCCAGAGCGAGATGATAAAAGCAATTTCGATTTACAGAGGACTCCATGTAAAGATTTTATTCGTGAGAGATTCACCTATCAGGGCTGTGTGTCAAAAAATTCAAATAAAACAGGCTTCACGACAAATCAGTGGCGTATTTTCTTAGGCAAAAAATCTCAGCTCTGGAGAGATGAAAATGAGACTATTACACTCTATGACACACAAGGTCGCATCGTCGATCAGGTGAAGTACTAAAACGGTAAATTTGACCGAGGTTTAACCTTGTCCGGGGAAGTTTTTTCATTTATCCACATGTTTGGGACAAGGTTAAACCTTATTCCAAAAAGTGTATTTTATTATCAGATACCCATGATACTATTTTGACCATGGGAAGAAGCATCTCTTTTGCACCAGAAGAGTATTACCATATCTATAATCGAGGAGTCGATAAACGTTGTGTCTTTATGAGTCCTCAAGACAGTGAAAGATTCCTTACTCTTTTATATTTATGTAATTCTAATGAGCCGGTAAATTTTCATAAACATCTCGATCGTGGTATGCCCCTGGTCGAGATGTTTTCTTTTAATCATGATGAACGATTGGTAGATATTGGTGCTTACTGTTTGATGCCAAATCATTTTCATATATTGGTACGTTCACGAGACAGTGAAGGCATCTCTGATTTTATGCAAAAAATACTTACTGCATATACTATGTATTTTAATAAAAAATACGAGAGAAGAGGTGCTCTTTTTAGTGGTTCATTCCAAGCTCGGCACGTAGACTCTGATCGTTATCTTCGACATTTATTTTCATACATTCATGCTAATCCATTTGGGCTCTTGTATCCTTTGAAACAGAATAAATTAGATGTAGATATGCTTCGGGTGAAAGCACATCTCAAATGTTTTCCGTTTTCGAGCCTTGCTGATTATGTAGGGAATAGCAATCGTCACCAAGCACCGATTTTAAACAAGGAGGCATTTCCTGATTATTTTTCAACTGATGTTGATATTGATGAGCATTTGAATGATTTCTTTGCAATGAAAGATTTGGCACCTGATACGTTGGGTCTTTCTAGTTAATTATCATGATTCCTATTTATCTAAATGTTTGGGACGAGGTTAAACCTTGTCCGGGTAGTATTTCAAAGAGTTTCATTGTCTTATTTTTTATATTGGTATTTTTTTCTCCAGTGAGTGCTGTTTCGGCTCAAGTAATGATGACTGAGATTATGTATGACCTCGAAGGAACTGATACGGGTAGGGAATGGATAGAGCTCTACAATACCGGCTCGTCAGGTGTTGATCTCGCCGATTGGAAACTATTTGAAGGCAACACAAATCACCGTCTGACAGCTCAGGATGCATCCGTCATACCAGCACAGGGTTTTGCTATTATCGCCGATAATTTAGCGAAATTTTTGACTGATAATCCAAACTTTTCTGGTGTACTTTTTGACAGCACTTTTTCACTCTCAAATGAAGGTGAGGCACTCATACTTCGTGATGGGTCTGGCACTGATATAGATTCCGTAACGTATTCTTCTTCTATGGGTGCTACTGGGGATGGTAATTCTCTTCAAAAGAGTGGTTCTGAATGGGTAGCTGCTTTACCTACGGTAGTTAGTATCGGATTGATTAATTCTTCGCAAAGTATAGATTCATCGACCACAACAGAAGATTCAAAAATCTCGAACAATAAGGGAGGTTCCCATGGTTCTTACGCAAGTCAATTTATAGCAAATGAATCAGCAGACAATGCACCACTAGAAGTGTCGTCTGGTCGTGACAGGTTGGGTTTTGTGGGCACACCACTTTCATTTGAAGCTAGAGTAAAAAGCCCAAAAAATTTGCAATCCATATATGTTTCTCATCAATGGTCTATGGGTGATGGCACAAAAAAGAGTGGTCAGTTTATATCTCATACCTATGTGTACCCAGGAGAATACATTGTCATACTTAATAGTGAGCACGGTGGTGATAGAGCGGTGTCAAAAGTAATGGTCCGAATAGTGTCACCCCAAGTATCGATTCGTGAGGTGAATGACGATTTTATAGAGATTGTAAATGATGGTATAGATGAATTAAATCTTGGTAGTTGGTCTATTGAGACACATGGTGGTCGATTTGTGATACCACAGGACACGATAGTTTTACCTAAAAAAAGTATTCGGTTGCCATCTGGTGCGACGAGGATAAAGCCAGTAAACACAGTATCGCTCACCAATCCATCTTCTGTTGTATTAGCCCAACAAATGGTTTTAGACGTTTCTTTAGGAGTTGATACAAGTGAACTGACTGTGTTTACCAACGGATTAACTGAAGACATGATTCGTGAAAATTTTGCCATAGCTATGGCTTCGAGATATATAAAATCTGATGTAACAGGAGCATCTGTTGTCACGTCAGAAGAGCCCATGGTGAAAATGGTTGAAAAGGTTAAACCTTTGTCGACGAGTACTCAGGTTGCAGGAGTAATATATACCGTAGGACAAAATACAAAAACGAGAGGTTTTTTTAGTAAGCTTTTTGATTTCTTTAGGAGATGATATGTATAAGTCTTTTATATTAAATATCGTTTATGTGGTCATGGCATGTGTTATATTTTTGTTTTGTTTTATACCAAGTACAGTTTTTGCTGATATTTCTCAGATGGATATGTCTGCAACATCAACGGTTTACGGTTTTGGTGTGAGATATCAGACATTGGGTACAGGTCTCAGTGGAATCATTACAGGGATAGATATTGCAAATATAATTAATGCAACGTATTACAATGAATTTATTACACCTATTTTAGAAGAATGTTCGTCTTTGGAATACTCTGATTGTGTAGCTGTTACATCAAGTGATGAAAAAAGCGGTGTTGGTTTGACTGTATCTAGTGGAATTGCTACTTATCTAACAAATGAATATACATTAAATCACTGTAAGTATTATCGCCTTGCACTCAATTTTCATAGTGTGGGTTGGGGTACGGGACAGTTATGGTTTTTAGGAACAACTACAGATGCGTACCAATATGGTTTGTACGCCAATGGAGAAGATCTATTGTCAGATTTATATTTTGTACTTCATGGTGTGGATAGATCGGATTATTCGGCAAACACACCAGAAAATCTATGCATAGATCCAGTCATTGTTGTGCCAGGGTTCCTAGGCTCGTTTGAGGTGTCTGGAACATGGATCATGGATCCCATTCTACATGTGTATGACGACCTTCTTGCGACACTAGAGGCAAATGGTTATGTCCGTGATACCACCTTATTTACTTTTCCATATGATTGGCGTAATTCAAATGTGGATACAGCACTGCTTCTTAAGCAGAAAATCAATGGAGTCAAGGCTATCTGTAACTGTTTTAAAGTTGATATAGTCGCTCACTCGATGGGGGGTCTAGTCACACGTCAATATGTTCAATCAGATACATATGAAAACGATGTCGATCAGGTAATATTCATCGCCACACCACACCTCGGTTCACCAAAAGCCTATCTGGCTTGGGAGGGAGGTATATCGCCGTTTACCAAAGAGGATATATTAGTTCAGAGAATATTAAAACAACAAGGTAAACATAGAGGTTTTGAAACTGTGTATGAGTACATAAAAGAGTATCCCATAACATCGCTTCGAGAATTATTACCGGTATCTAGCTATAAATTTACTACCGTTGATTTATCAACGTCTACCTTAGAGGTCTATCCAAACAATTATCCAACCAATCCTTTTATTGAAGCCTTAAATACAAATATCGGATACATGTCTAGAGTTCGATATTCAAATCTTGTGAGTTCATCAAGTGACACGATTGGTGGAATTATTGTAAGTACAAGTGATATTGAAGTATGGAGGCATGGTGAACCAATTGATCTTTCTTTGGGGTCAGGCCTTGTGGCTACCGAGGGTGACAAAACTGTGCCAATTTCAAGCGCAATGGCTCTAGGAAATAATACTTATTATGATTCATCACACACGGGAATTGTTAGTGCGGTTGGTGGTAATTTGTTTACATTACTTTCTGGTAGATCTGCGACAGATGTGGTGACTGGGCTTAGTCATGCTGACATACCTTTTCTTATTCTTCAGCTGTACTCTCCTGCTGATTTGTTGGTCTTGGCACCTGATGGTAAAAAAATTGGATATACATATACGGGTGAGATAAATGAGATATCGGGGGCTTTTTATTCAGGGAACGATACGGAAAACGAATTCATTGTCATACCAAATCCACTCGATGGTGAATATAGGGTAGAGACCACAGGTACTGGGGATGGTGAGTATACAGTTGCCGTTTCCAGTATTTCAGGAGACAGTGTGGTTGATACTGAGTATACTGGTACGACTTTAGTGGGGGATGTGTCAAAATTAGTCCTAAAAGTCGACATATCTTCTCCGTCACCGGCTCTGGCTATCGCTCCAGAGCCTCCACTTGCTATAGACGAAATACCAAATGTGGTCATACCTACTCCTGTCGCTAGGAGTGGTGGTGGGAGCGGTCGCAGATCTACCCAGCAGAGTAAGATGATCGTTGTTACGGTTACCACTGTGGATAATTCCACCACAGTAAATCCTGACACCTTCATGATTACAATAGATATTCCTATGGAGAGATTTATATCACTCGTGACAAATTCATCGGTCGAAACCATCAATAGACCGTCAAAGATACCAATTCGAAAACTGCAGAATACTGTGAGTATAAGTCCGACACAAACAGCGTCTGTCATTGATGCAGTTGAGGGGGGTTCGTCTAAGTCAGGATTAGTTGGTAAGATTGGTAAAGTAGTTAAGGATCTATTTATAGGCTTATTTAACTATCAGTATGACTATAAGTAATTTTTCAAAAATCTTTTATATCTATGCAGTTGCATTAGCTTTAACTTATTTTAGTTTCGAGTTGATGGGTTTGCCATATTATTATCTTTTTGGACAAGGTGATTCATGGGATCAAGTAGCGGGAGCACTTATCGGTATTCCAACCGCTTTTATTTTTTTTACTTATTTTTTTCTAGTTTTTTTCTTTGGTTTTGAAAAGAGGATTTTTAATGTAACTGTGTACATTGTTCCTGCTTTAGCCGTTCTGTTGCTTGAATATTGGTTCTATCCACAGTCAGGTTTTCTTATGGGGTTTATACTTCTAGGTTTTTATTATCCGTTCATTTTTGGCGCTATTGGACTCGGTCTCGGATGGGGCATTCGTCGCATAATAGACAAAATGGCAGTCTAGAAGCTATACGTATAGTGCCATATATGATACTCTAGTAGTAATAGTATTTAAATATATACACACATGAAACGAAAGGTATCAGATTTGTCAGGTAGGGAGGTGGTAATGACGCTCGATGCACTCTATACAGCAGTGGGCTCACTCAAAGGCAAGGATGCTATGAAAGCATTTCTCCGTGACCTCCTCACACCGAGCGAGCGGGTGATGCTCGGTAGACGTATTATCATCGCTCGTATGATACTCGCAGGTGGCTCGTACGATGCAATAGGAGAGAAGCTCCATGTAGGCAAGAATACTATCAGCAAGGTCCATAAATGGCTTGAGATAGTGACGGGTGGTTCTGCACAAAAAAAAGGTGCACGAATACCACATTTTCTTTCTTTGAAGTAATTAAATTAATGTAAAACATGTTCGACAAAGAATTTTTCAAAATGGCAGCTGAGTTTGTGGTTATTGTGGGAGTAGGAATGCTCCTCATCTATACTTTTTCTGGTTATGTAGGTGACCAGACGGCAGTACCTACACAAGCAGTGGAAAAATAATTTTATTTGACAAAATAAATACATTCGTCAATATTGTTTATTGTTAGTTCTTTTACGTTCTAGATAGAAACATAAACCTCAATCACTCGTTATTATTATGTCTATTAGGCACAAGAAACGTCACCCCGAAGCTGTTAGTAAAACTCACAAGCGTAGTGTTTTGGTCAAACGACTTCGTCGTTCAGGGAAATTATCTGTCGGAGCATCTTCGGCACATCTTTCTATTGAACAACTTATGAGTATGAATAGAAGGGCAGCTTAATATATTCTGAAACCCATAACCCCTGCTGGGGTTTTTTATTTGCAAAAAAGTAGGATTTTAGCTATAGTCTGTAACGCAAAGGCCGGAGAAAGCTGGGTGCCTGTCTATTGATTTAGATGGCTTTAATCCTCGAAAGAGGTCCCTGCCGAGGTCGAACCTGATACGTTTTTCGTATATAGGCTCTACTCCAAACTCCGCCCGAAAGGCGGACCTTTGTTTTTATCAGACTAGACCAAAGAAGTTATGCCAATCAATAGGCAGAAGAAAGCAGAAATAGTAGCGAGCCTCGAGAAATCTCTCAAGGACGCAAAGTCAGTTGTCTTCGTAAACTTCAAGGGATTGAAAGTGAATGATGCGAATAAACTTCGCCGTGCACTCGACAAGGAAAAAGTAGGCTATACCGTAGCAAAGAAGACACTCGTCAATCGAGTACTCGATGCTCGAGGCTTTACCGGTGAGAAACCAGCTCTCGATGGAGAAGTGGCTATCGCATACAGTGAGGATCTCCTCTCTGCTCCTCGTGGAATCAATACGTTTGCAGTTGCAAACAAAGGCATGATGTCAATCATAGGCGGTATACTCGAAGGTGAATACGCAGGTGCAGACAAAATTGTCTCATACGCAACTATTCCTCCGATGGATACTCTCCGTTCTCAGTTCCTCAATCTCATCAATTCACCAATACAGCGTTTTGCTATGGCGGTAAATGAGATAGCGAAGAAGAAGGCGTAATTAACAAAATTAGTAAATATATATGGAAACTCCAGCAAAGTTCAAGTCAGTAGTAGAGACGATAGAGCAGATGTCGGTCATTGACCTACATGAGCTCGTAAAGCATCTCGAAGAGAAATTTGGTGTATCAGCAGCGGCAGTCGCAGTAGCAGCTCCAGCAGCTGGTGCAGCAGCCGGTGGTGAAGAGAAATCTACATTCAATGTAGAACTCAAAGACGGTGGTGCTTCAAAAATCTCTGTTATCAAAGTAGTCAAGGAAGTCCTAGGTCTCGGTCTCAAAGAGGCAAAGGATCTCGTAGACGGTGCTCCTGCAATGCTCAAAGAGGGTATGAAGAAGGAGGATGCAGAGAAACTCAAGAAAGATATCGAAGCCGCAGGAGGAAAAGTTGAACTCAAGTAATATTTTTAACTTCAGTTCTTGTAAAAACCGCTTATATTAAGCGGTTTTTACTTGTATGGCGATATACCGTCTGTCTATTATTTTGTGTAAAAACGGCTTCTAATATGTTTATTTTCTCTTTTTACACATGATATACTCGTATATATAGATACATCATTATGAAAACTCTCGCTACATTGTTTGGTTCATCCGCACGAGTAAAGATACTCCGCCTTTTTCTTTTCAATAGAAATATAGCTTTCGATGTCGAATCTATTTCTCTACGATCGGCTGAGAGACCATCTGCGGTGAAGAAAATACTTGCAGAGCTCATAAAAATTGGCCTCGTGAGAAAGCGTATGTTTATAAAAACTGTAGTGAAAAAGATACGTGGTAAAAAAGTAGAAAAGAAAAAGAAAGTTTCTGGATGGGGTCTCGATGATACATTTAAATATCTCAGCTCACTTCAAGCCCTTCTCATACAGATAGGACCCTTGGAAGAAGGAGAGCTTATGAAGCGAATAAAAAAAGTGGGCAAGCTAAAATTTGTCGCAACATCAGGTATTTTTGTACAAAACTGGGAGGGTAGGCTAGATCTAATCGTTGTTGGTGATAAATTACGTCTCTCTATGATAGATAGAGCGATTCGTTCTATGGAGACTGAACTCGGTCATGAAATACGTTATTCTGCCTTTGAAACACGTGATTTTTCTTATAGATTTTCTATGCACGACAAACTCATACGAGATGTATTAGATTTTCCACATCACGTACTAGTGGATAAGATGGGTATTTCATCATAAAACCTTTTTAAATTGCCATTAAATTAGGATTCTATTATCCACAATAGTTTAGAATAAGTTGTTTTTTGGTGTATAATTTATGTTGTACAACAAAGGTCGTCATGGCTTTAGTACATTATAGGCTGTCGGTATAAGCGTCATCTTTAGACGCATAAACACAATAAACAATGGTATTGCAAACATGGGGCGGTACGATCACAGGTGCATTCCAAGGTATTTGGGCGGGCTTTATCGCTTTTGTTCCAAACTTGGTCGCTGCTATCGTCATTTTCATTATTGGTTGGATTGTCGCTGCTATCATCGGACGCATCGTCGCTCAGGTGGTTCGCGCAGTCAAGGTAGACATGGCACTCGACCGTGCTGGATTTGGTAACGTTATGAAGAGAGCTGGTTTTGAGCTCAACTCAGGTGCGTTCCTCGGTGGTTTGGTCAAGTGGTTTGTCATAGTGGCATTCCTCGTAGCGTCGTTTGAGGTACTCGGACTTTCACAGGTCAATGTATTTCTCCAGAATGTCGTATTGCTCTATCTCCCTCAGGTGATAGTCGCAGTGCTCATCCTTCTCGTCGCTGTCGTCATCGCTGATGCGATGCAGAAAGTTGTCGTAGGATCAGCTCGTGCAGCAAACGTAAAGTCTGCAAACTTCCTCGGTGCCGTGACGAAGTGGTCTATCTGGATTTTCGCCCTCCTTACTGCGCTCGTTCAGCTCGGTATTGCGGTCGGATTTATTCAGACTCTTTTCACCGGTGTTATCGTAGCTCTTGCTCTCGGATTTGGCCTATCTTTCGGTCTCGGTGGCCAGTCAGCTGCAGCTGAGTACATAGCAAAGATGAGACAGGAAATATCTAATCATCACCACAACTAGTTTCGACTCGTTGTTGATTATGTAGAAAACACCCGCTCAGGCGGGTGTTTTCTTTTGCGGTATACTAAGTTTGTTATTAATTCAAAATTTAGATAGAAATGAACAACAGGAAAGACATAGGACTCCTCGTCGCTCGCATCATAGTGGGTGGTATATTTATTCTCATGGGTTGGATGAAGGTATCTGATATGGCGGGTACAATCGCATACTTTGGACAGCTTGGTTTTGCCCCTTTCTTGGCATACGTTGTCGGTTATGCTGAGCTTTTTGGTGGTATCGCCCTCGTTCTAGGTCTTTGGACATGTGTCGTGTCTATCGTGCTCGGTATTATCGTGATAGTCGCAGCCTATGTATCTCGTGGAGCAGGATTTCAAGGTGTTGTGTTACCGGTAGCAGTACTCGCATCGCTCATCATTCTCTCTACTTCATGTGGTGGTAAATATTCTGTGAAGAAATGTGATTGCTGTGATGACAATGTAAAGTCTAATGATACGACTCCAGCACCGATAGTTTAGTCGATAGGGAAGTAAAAATTAAAAAAACACCTCATGATTTTGTCAGAGGTGTTTTTGTTTTAGGTAAATAAAAGACAAGGTTTAACCTTGTCTTGCTCCTTGAGATATCAAGACAAATAAAAAACCCACCGGTGAGGGCGGGTTTGGATGGTTTCTTAGATCAAATGATAAACATGATCCAATATGAAATCCCTGATTTCGAGACTAGTGAGGCCTTCCGCAGAAGGCTGATTACTCTTCACGAACGTCTCGATTGTTGCGATTTCTTCTGGAAGATACATCGATTCGCTATCTGGTTTTGTTACCAAGATTTTTAGCTGGGATATTGCAAAAGCCAGAGATTTATCACGAAACCTTCCTCGGGCGATACCACAGATGGCATTGAACGTCATCATGTGATCATCTGGCGACAATGAAGTGAACCATTCATAGAAAGCGACCTTTAGGAAGGTTTTATTCTGAGGTGTCTCAGGGGATGATATTCCCCCTTCGTCTAGACCAATCATGGGGTTATTTGTTTTTGAGAGTTGTCTCGGGGCATAGGAGGGAATAGTTCCCAAATATCCACGATTTCAACCCTCAACTGAGCCTCTCTCAAGGTGCTACACTCTTACTATTGTACACCATTATATTGGTATATGTCAAGTATTAGGTGGCTCTATTAAAGGGTCCTTTAATAGAGCCACAAATCATCTCTTTTTAATAGGGTAAAAGGCTTGACTCTTTTTCCTCAGTGCGTATACTTGAGAACATTCTAATTATGTTTAAAAAACTACTCCAAAAGCGGACCAGATAAGGCCTTTATTGGCTCTTGTTTGGACACCGCTCACTAGAGCGGTTTTTCATTTTTAGAAAGCTACTTTGACAACAGAATCCCGTCCGTAAACACATGGTCAGGTCGACCAGTCAAGAATACGAGGCGGTTCGATTTATTTGTTAGCTCAAATAAATTCGATAAATCTATCACATTGATATATGTGGTAGAGCAAGTAGGTAAAGAAAATTGTATCCAGAAG
>Ga0210043_1000167_pt1 | contig 72346 bp, 89 predicted proteins | sample CryGeymet201501t_FD_183990 | JGI IMG/M metagenome (GOLD analysis project Ga0210043, IMG submission 183990) | Groundwater microbial communities from Crystal Geyser aquifers in Utah, USA - Crystal Geyser metaG 2015-01t (SPAdes) (version 2) | ecosystem: Environmental > Aquatic > Deep subsurface >... | reverse complement strand
CTTCTGGAGCCGAGGGAGAGGCATGAACGGTGATATTTGGCATATCCCAGTTTTCGATTGATCCTAGATAGTTGTCATTGATGAGCAGGTTTCTCCAATAGTGACCGTATCTTATGTCTGGCGTGGATTTTGGTGATATTCCCCTTGTGGCCTCTTCTAGAAGATCTAGGAAGGCGTTATTTTCTTGTTTTCTGACTTCTTCCATGGCTTCTTCCAGTCCTCCTCTTAAGGCTGCTGTTCGGGCCTCTGTTGTCGGGATAAGAAACTCACCATGTTGGACTGAGGATATCTTTGATATTCCCGTCTTTGCAACGATAAAGCACTCATTGCAGATACCTGGATATCTTGGTAGTTTCCCCAATTGCGGGTTGTCAACCGATAAAAAGACTCTCGGAAAAACAAGATCCACCGGTTCTAAAATCGGTTTTTCTGAGGTTAATGAGATTCCATTCATTCGCTATCTCAGTTCATTCCCCGGCCGAACCCATCACCACCACCGCGAGATGTTCTTCCAGGTCCTCGGGATCCATTTCGACCTTGGAAGCCGCCCCGTCGATTGCCGCGATCATTATCGCTCCCAAAACCACCACGATTGCCCCCAAAACTACCGTTACTAAAACCGCCTCCACGATTATTGTTACCAAAACCATTGCCAAAGCCTCCCGCCCAAGGGTCCATTTGTCCGTACATCAACCCTTGGCCACCAAGGCAAACCGCCAACCCCGGAGCATATGCGTAGTTCAAACGAATGACCGTGTATCTTTTGGCAGTCACAGTCGGCGATCCTGGTTCTGGACCATTTTGCGCGGTTGCTGGCAATAGAGCCAGCAAAACAGAGAACAACATGACGAAAAGCTTATTCATAGCTATGCCTCCACTGGATTTAGACGGAAGATAGAGGAATCGAACCTCTGCTCGTTTCACCGAGGCCATCACTTTCGAGGCGAGCCCATTACCACTCTGGCAATCTTCCAACGGAGAAGAGGGGATTCGAACCCCTGGCAGCCTTTCGACTGCACGCGAGTTCCAGTCGCGCTCCATAAGCCATCTCGGTCACTTCTCCATCGTCAATTATATCACGAAGGAGCCGGACTGTCAAGTACCGTCTCAGATATGAGACTAATTCCCGGATTCTTCTGACCGGAGATCAATTCCTTGGCAACATCAGAGAGTTCTGGGATTACTTTGCGACTGACAGAATCAAAATGGCAGACGATCTGATTGTAAACGGCAGCAGCCTCTTTCAAGTCTTCGATGGCTGCCATTGAAGGATCCCACTCTTCGACTTGAGGATTGAAGAACATGATGTCTTCATTATTGTAGCGCTCAATGAACTTGTTGCGCCACGTCGATCCTCCACATGTTCCGAATAGCCCGACGCACAATTGTTGCATTTCAGTGCCTTTCTACGAGATCATAAGGAAATCTGTCTGTGACATTAATCCCTAGTTCCCGATGCATGCTCTCGGTGTAAATCTTAGTCAGTTCTGCTATCGTCTGCTCTGAATCATCGTCCAAAAACTCCCGCGCCGCCCACTCTGCCTTCGATCTGGCTATTTCGGTTAGCTCGAAATAGTCTTGAACAAAACTATCCCCCTGGATTTTTTTGATTTCACCCTGACGGTCGATGAAGGATAGCGATGGCATGATAGCTCTATTCTTCCTTCAGCCGCTGCCGAAGATTCTCGACAAAACCTTCCTCCGACCGCTGTTCGATGGCCTCAAAGAGTTCCAGCAAGGAATCGGTGTCCAATTCCTCCACCAGAACGTCTGCCAATTCCTCCAGCGTCAAATTCGCCGAGATTGTAATGCTTACGCCTGTGCTGTTGTCTGCCATTCTCTATCTCCACGCTCATTATACCACTGACCCCGGATCTTGCCCATCCCCATCTTCAATTCTCTGTCGAGCGGCCGGATATGGCGAAGCCCAGGCCCAATGAAGAGCCGGGGCTTGCCGTCGCGTTTACTTGTTCGGAGTCAGGTTCAGCATCGGCCCCCCGCTGACCTGAGGCATCTTGCCGTCCCATCTCGCGATAGCGTCGTGTTGGTTCTGCAACTCACGCCACTTGAGGATGTTCGGATTCTGAGCAAGGCTTTGGGCGACGATCTTGTTGCCCTCAGCCGGACCCTTACTTCTCACGTCTCCAAAGTACCGGGAGCGGGACTCGAACCCACACGTCTTAATGAACAAGTTTATGATACTTGCGCTCCTGCCAATCGAGCATTCCCGGCATAGGATCACCGAAGACTTCTTCACCTTCTCTGTGCTAATTGTATGCCAAAACTGGAGTTCTTGACTGATTTCTGCCAAACTTATGAAAAGAAACCGCGCTCATCTTAGATGAGCGAGGTTTTAATAGCGCCGACAGGATTCGAACCCGCAAAGCCCAATGGCACTTGAATGAAAATCAAGTCGCTTTAACCGTTTGCATACGACGCCATGTTTGTCAATTATATCAGGAATTTGAGGAACCGAACTATCTTCGGCCCTTTTCCTTCCCTGACACTGCCTATTATACCAGTCCTCGGTTCGGCTGTCAAGCCCTATTTCGAGAATTCTAGATCTTTCTTGACGCGCTCCAGGAAAGATCTGGCCTCGACTCGTTCTAGTTCGCTATCTTCTCGCTGGGCAGCCTTCAATTTGGATGCGCCTTCGGCACGGACGCTTTCGGCTTCAGCCGCCAGGGACATCAGGAAGGGGTCTTCCATTATTTCCTGCCGATGATAGTAATGGCTCACATCATATAGCTTGCCCGTCGGAGGCTGGTATGTCGTTACCGTGATCATCTTCGTTTCCCAAGAGAGAGGTGTCGGGGGGGATGTTAATCCCCAAGACGTAACGAAGATCTTGGTTTCAACTCTGACGATTTCATTCTGTCCTTTAATATCCCAACTAATAGAGCAGAAGCCTTCATCAACCGAGTCATAGTCATATTTGTACTTGCCGCCCTCTTTGATGCCAATGTTAGTCCGCATTCTCTTCTCCTTCAAAGGCAGATTCGATCAGTTCGTTTGCCAGATCCATGTCTCTCTCGTAAATCTGCTGACATTCTTTTTCGGCTATCTCTTCAGACTCTTTTTCCGACAACTCAACTCCGTACCATTTTTGAGCCATGCTTTTATAGAGTCTTGGTAGCCACCATCTTCGGAAGGCCATCTTGCCATCATAGCTCTCAAGGGCATCCACTATTTGCTGTTCTTTCTCAGTCATCGTGATTTTCTCCGATTTCATCAGCGTCCCCATGGGAGACCTCAATCACCTCGACGGACAGCAAAACCTCCAGGTCCTTCTGAAGCTCCTCTGCGGCATCACGAGATAAAACAACGATGGTGTTCCCGTCAGCGCAATCGATCTGAATGTTTTCGAACATCTTTCCGGTCTTGATGTCTTCCTTGTCCAATTTGATAATGTGCTTCATTGATTTCTCCTCAAATATGAAGCGGGGAGACCCCGAAGGGCCTCCCCATCTTCAATGGTCTCACATCTTTTCGTCAGAAGGCAAGAGCTTGGTCACGGCAGCGCTGGTGAGCTTGTCCACCGTCGTTCCGGTCTTGCTGGCGAGTTGAGCCAGGATGATCTTCGTCTCAAGGGGCAAAGTGTCCATCACGCTAACCTTCTTTCTTTGTTCCGATCAATAAAGGCTGTCTTCATCCTCATCGTCATCATTACCGTCAAGTTTCTGCTGATAGTAATGGAAATGAGCGATGTACTTGATGACCTCTTCGAAGCTGTCAAAAGTCCTCAAAAGCTCTGTCCGACCATAGGTTGTCTTGATAAGTTCGGCCACATCTTCGAATACCTGGAGTTCATAAACCCCAAACTCTGAGCAGGTCTTTTCGAAGATTCCCAGATGTTTACCCTTCGCCTCTTGTTTATCGTCTGAATACTTGATCAAAGTCACTTCTTTAATCAGAGACATAACCATCTGGATTTCTTCTAGTTGTGGTTCGATTGGTTCATCCCGAAATAGACACACACTGAAAGATGTCTGTCTCGTTTCGGGATAGTACCCCATATGTCTCAAATGCCGAAAGTTTCCCCACCAAAGTTCGTCTGCGCATTCATGCTGCCAGTACGGAGTTTCGTCTGGGAGGTATGTCACGGCCCACCATTCAAGAAGCTGTTCCTTGGTGAAGTCTTTGAATATTGCTCGATCTTCATCGGTAGCACGACGATATTTCTCAACAAGATCGGCTGTCATGACCATTTTACCGTCTTCGTTGATTTCGTACCATGCGAGATATTGTGGGAATCCGCCTTCGTGATCTGGATCACGAAACTCAATAAAAGTAGTGCCAATGGGAAGCTCCAAAGCTTCCACGGCTTTCCTTTCATCGCTATGAAATTCGATTTTCATTTCGGCCCTTTCAAATAGGATTCCCTGGTTTACTCTTGTATTCAGAATAAACCAGGAACCCGACTATGCCCAAAGGAAGTGCGCACAACCCCCCAATGGTATAAGACTGGACGTGGATACCGTAAATGGCACCGACGAATAGTGCCAAACCGATAATCATCAAAATCGCCAGTCTTTTCGCTCTATTCAGCATTTCTTATGTCTTCTGGTCTCTCATTTAGGGATAAGATTCGCCATGTGAGTGTAGTAGATAACCCACCAGAAGATCGAAGAGTACAGTGCCCCCCCCTTGAAGAACCCATTCCAGCTAGCGGAGATTGCTTCTCCTCTGGTGAAGTTCTGAGAGTAATCACTGTTCCCCTCAAGGTGGAACTTGAGTTCTTTTTCAGTGCTCATGAACGGCCCAACTTCCTTTGCAATATATCAACTTCCCTATTCTGATCTTCTCGGCGGTTGGGATGTTTGAGCAGTCTTTCCAAGGCTCCCTCTTGACGCAAGCGCTTAGAAGTAGCCCCAGGAATCTTATGTGGTCGAGAGTTTCCCCAATTGGACGGCATTCGTTTCTCCTCAGCCCTGAAAGGCCCTCAGTCGTTTGTCCAGAGCCATTATGTAATCTTTTCCATATGGCCCATTTTGCAAGTCTTGCTTGAAGAATGCTGGCAAGTCCTGCTCAATCTCTTCTGAGCACGATCCTGCCGCTAGAGCTATCGTCGCCACGGTGTCTACGTCTCCGGTGAAAGCGATGCACCTCTCCAGCAACGAAGTCATTGTATCACACTCCGTCAAAGCTGTCAAGGCCGCACTCATGCTCATCCATCCCTTAGAATTCACTTTCTTCCGATAGGGCTTGAGCCAATCTGCCTTGATGTATTTCTGGAGCCAAGAGAATAATTCGGCCTTTGGGCCTATTTTATAGATGAAATAGTGCGTAGTTAGGGCAGAAACCAAGGCCGCACGAACACCGTTTATGGAATTGTGTGTTATTCGCGCCTGGACGGCTGCTCGCTGGAGAACCTCTGGAATTTCTTTGAAAACACCGATTGGCCATGCTCGCATTGCAGCGCCGCTTTTGTCACTATCGGGATCTAGCCTCTCCAATAGTTCTGTCCCGCTGGAAACTTCGTCGAGCAAACCCTTGAAGCCCTGAGCATATCCATCAATGGGATCTCGTTTGTAAACTTCGACGAATTTGGCTGCAATGTTCTCGGTGGTCCATTCGACTTCATCAACGATCAGTTCAACAATGGCGAGCGACATTTGAGTATCATCACTGTAATGTCCAGGTATGATACTATGATAGCCAGGATGAGCGACGTATCCCTTGAGAGTATTGTATTTCTCAACAAACTCTTTCGGAGCGTACTCGAAGCCCACGCCGTAACAATCGGCCACACAAGCTTCCAATATCATTCAGCGCTCCCAACTGTGTCTGCTATCATGCAACATATCCTAATCAATTCACTCGTATTGAATCTGCCTTTCATCCAATTGACATCTTTATGAAGCCACTGGATGTTTCCTTTAATCACCTTCCATAGCGTAGGCGAAAGACTCTGCCATTTCCCAACCTTCATCATCTGGTTTGAATCTGGCAATAGGAGAGAAGCAATACTGGCAAAAATGGGGATCGATTTTCGTCTGTGAAGCGAAATCTTCAATGGTCGCCTCGTAGACCATGACCTTATCACCCTCATAGTTGGTGCAATCGGGGTAGTTGACGAGGACGATGAGAAATTTGCCGATCTGATCCCACTTTTTGAGTCTGTAATGCGAGGGGTTGGGGTTCTGGCAGCGTCCTAAACGTAGAGGACCGAACTGGAGTCGGAGCACAGGACTGGCAAGAGCTATTGCCGAAGAGTCTGAGTCCCATTTTCTTTCCTTTCCACATGCGACGATGGGGCAGTTACCTGCCCCATCGTTGGATACAAAAGTGCCAATTAGCTAGGAGTACAAAGCTTGGAATCGGGTTGCTTCATCTGGCGTTCATAGCTTTGAGTATTTTACATGAAGAACGCTCAATTGGTAGCTCTTGCCCGTTTTTTCCCGACCTTTATCGGAGAGGGAGGTCCATTCTGTAATATCTTTTGGCTCCTTCTGCATCCTGCCCGAATCAAACCTCCATTTGAAGGTCTGAAGCGGACAAACTTGTGACATCAATGATTTGAGCATTCGCCTTGGCGATGGCGTTGCCGTAGGCAAGCTCCAGGTCTTGATATCTTTCGTGCCGTTCCATACAGGTTTCGGCTGAAACAACCCTTCGAGCTTCTTCGGTCTCAGCGTTCCGAGTCCTGGCTCGATTTCGACGACGGCCGTAATACGGATCCATGTCGCCATCCTGTGCGTATTGTCGCCAGAGTTTGCTCGCTCGGCGAATTGGACCAACGAACTTGATGACTTGCGCCAGAGGCATTTCTTGCGTTCCGTCTTGTGATTCTATCACAGCGACGGCGAGCAGGTTATATGCGTCCTGAGCAAGCTGGACCCTGACGATGCGGTTTTCAATAGCGAGAATCTGGTCAAAAACCGCATCGGGATCGCCCTCTTCACCTTCAAAGACAAAGGTTTGGCTGTCCCACTGAGACTGCAAAAGAGTTTTCCTGTTATTGAGACGAGTCAGGGCATCGCGAAGATCGTATCCTGTTACTTTCATTTCATTCCTCCTTTAAGAATCATCATGCTCTGTATGATGATTCGGACATAGCGCTTGAAGATTATCGACATCATTTATCTCACTTACTAAGGCTTCTTCTGAAAAAGCAGCTACAGCCTCGACATGACTTACTTGATATTTCCTATCATAGCCACATATGATACACTTTTTAGGTTTTCTACTCTTGGTATAGACCTTTCTTGCATTTCTTTGTATCTGTGATCTCCAAACTTGATAGTTGCCTCGGCTTCTTTTTATTAGTTCGCCTTTTGTTAGTGAGCTAATAAATTCCTTTGTAGCGGAGGCAAGATTTGAACTTGAGACCTACCGGATATGACATCGAGCTACCAGACTGCTCCACTCCGCGTCGATGAGGACATTATATCAGGAAGTCCCCAATACTGCAAGCGATTATAGATCAATTCCTTTCCAGAACATGGCTCGGCGCATCCCGTACAGCTTGGTCAGCAAGGAGCCATTGGTCCACTTGAGCTTTCAGGTCGGGCCGTACATTTATTGCTCTGAGGAATGCGGCCAGCGAATGAAGACCAGCTTTTTCCTCATCAAAGAGGTCAAAGCCGCCTCTACAACATCGCTCGTGGTCTCTTCGTACTGAAGCCCGCAAAATGTTGTTGGTTTTGACCAGCAACTCTTCTGCGGGGCAATCATCTTCTCGAAGCCACGGATCATCGATGCCAGAATGTACTGGACATCTTCAACAGAAAGCCACCTTCGGTCCTTCATAACCATCAGGTTCTAGTTCAGTCCTCTGTCGTCTCTTCCATCTCATGTTTGTTCTCCAATATATAGAACTCGTTGATGTCCAAGCAGCGCCATTTTGAGGCACTGTCTGGCCCAAACTCTCCGAACATTGACGTATGGTAATGTCCGAAGAACCATCGCTGAGGCTCGATGGCCTGCCGAATGGTTTCCAGCTTGTCTCTCGACGGATCTTCCCACTTGTCCCATCCCATCCTTGAAGCCATTGATAGGTCAAGTTTGTATAGGGAGAAACTCCTTGGAGCGTCATGTGAGATCACGATGTCAATGCTCTGGCCCTCAATAGTCTCCAGAGCATCAGCAACATCTTGATCAGTGATGGATTCCTCGGAAAACCAGTCCACATCCTTTTTACGATGAAGAGCATCGATTGACTCTGCTCCCCCCATAAACAAGATGTTGTAGCCTCCAAGGTTCAGGACAGAACCTCGCGGGACATAGAAAACCTGTCCATCCTTGAAACGCTTCAGATTGTTGGGTTTACCCATCATGCCAAAGTTCTTCATCGCCTTGAAGTCCTCGTGATTGCCATCGATCCAATAAAGAGTCATCCCCTCGGGAACGCGGAGACTGTTGAGCCAATGACCTATCGATCCGATTCTGGGCCAATAACCGAAGTCTCCGACCTGAATCACCGTGTCAACTTCGGGAAAATCCACGGACAACCGAAGCAGAATGGAATTCAAGGATTTGAATTTCCCGTGGCAATCTCCGATAATGGCAATGCTGCCCATGGCACTCTCCTTTCCGTCCAGGGATTATACCACGGGCACGGACGCTTGTCAAGTCCGGCCTTAAATCTCAGGCCATTCCTTGACTTCTTTGAATTCGTATACAGTTCGGATATACGAACTGAAATACTTTCCCACACTGCTCGATAAAAGCATAGCCAAAATAACCTTTGCAGGGACGCTGGCGTAGCGATAGATTGAGCCGCTGGTGAACTCCACATAGAGAGTTTCCGATGGGATGTCGTATCCAACGTTGGACAGAGCACTCGATTCTACTGCGATCTTCTTCATTTCAGTTTCTCCTTCGGTGCTTCATTAACACCATATTCTCATAGCTCAATTATATGTCATGCGTGCTTATTTTCTTCGATTCCTTCAGGCAACGTGTCTGCCTTTTTGGTATTGCAAAGATAACACATAGTTTGCAAGTTCCTCTGACCATGAAGGCCCTGGAGGGATCCTTTGATTGCTTTGTACTTGGACTGAGGGATGATATGATCATGTGTCATAATCTCCCCATCTTCAGAGTACAAATTGAGATGTGGCGATCCGTGATGCGGAGGCCACTCCAGACGAAACAGCACACCTTCGCGACCACACCCTACACAAACGGGAGAGTTCTTAAAGCAGATCAGTCGAGGACTGTTCAGCTTGTATGCCACCTTTTCGTCCTTGAATTTGATTTCGCCCTTTTTGTCATCTCCAAGACGGGGAGCGATTTCTTCATAGGAAAACTCGGCCAAAATCAGAGTTCTCTCTGTGACGCCTTCGGGAACTTCATCTTGTTTGATTTGCTCAGGACGCGGTACGCCATCTTCTTCGAACCCAAGCCCGAGAGATTTGATAGATTTTCGGCGTTCGCCAAGGAAAGTTGCTAGATCGCCCTGTCGGCGAAGGAAGGCAACCTTGTGGACCTTTGCCAGATGGCGATACATGTGGGCGATTTCACCGTGATACCGCAAAAGTTCGCCATCAGGCTTAATGATCACGACGGCATTATCGTTGGCCTTGCGAGTAATCAGGAGTTCAGAGTTGACCGGAGAGGCAACGATTTCGACAATCTGGTCTTCATAGACCAGAGCATCAGTTCCAAAAGAACAACCTCCGACGTTTGCCAGCCGAATGTTGTCCATCATGCTTCTGCGTCCCGACATCAAGGCGATGCTACGGGACGCAGAAATGAATGGTTCTTTCTCGTGGGCCATCTCGCCAATCTCCACCGCTTATTATAGCACGAGCGCCCGGTGGTGTCAAGGGGCGATTCGCTCACGAATTCCAGCTTGGCAATTCCTGCTTGACCTCTCGGGTCCGGGAAGTCACTTCTTGCTTGCCACACTTTTTGCAGGTTCGAGTCCATTTCTTCTCAGTCGTGGCCGAAACATAAGTTGCTGGCCTAGAGTCAACACCAAGTTCAAGCCCCATTTCGCGGTCGCTGGGGACTCTGTACCCCTCGTAATGGACAGGAGTATATTTCTCTTCCCAATCATGCTTGCAGTCGGCAAAAACAGCTTCTTTCTTTCGTTCCAGTTCTTGAACCTGCTGCTGTTTTTCTTTAATCTCATCTCCGAGGCGATCAATGGCAAGTTGAAGGCTCCAGATTTCGCGTCGAACCTCTGTCAGTCCAGGCGGCGGCTGCGTTTTATAGTAGTCTCGCATTTCGATGCTCCTTGGCTAAGGAACAGCCAAGGAGCATGATTCTTTCAGAGCCAGCCTGCCTCTCTCATGAATTCCTCGGCGGAACCCCGAGCATCGTCGATAATGCAACGAGAACAACTACAAGCCACTTTGATACAATCACCACAGTGATGATCGTCCAATAGTTCCTTCTCTAAGTTCTCACGATACATATAGAAACGTCTGAAACCATCATAAACAGCAGCGGACGAAACACCCATTGATATTTCTTCTTCAATCGTTCTGTCATCCCTTAAGACAATATCCTCAGCATTGCTAACTGCATGGAGGACAGCGGCAACATGTTCTCTTACGTCGATATAATCCAAATATCTTCCTTTGTTTGGCCACCAGAAAGAATGATTTAGCATTATACCAGAAAGCGATTTAGCTTCATCGCTGATCTCTGTTGGTTTATTTTGTCGTTCAGGATCGTCCAGTTTGCTCCACCACCAACGAGCAGAACCACCCGTTAAAACTCCCTGACATGCCACATCGGTGAAATCTCTAATGATTTCTCTTACTGCTGTTTCTGCTGCTTTCTTGGCTGCCTTCTCTTTTTCATAGAGTTTGTTTCTCTGATCTGCGTCTTTCCAATCTATCGAACTACGAAAATCGTAGTATCCCTCAGTTTCATATTTTTCTTTCAAAATATCAGTCCAGATTCTTCTTCTATTTGTAAGCTCTATACATATTTCTCTTTTGAATTTCTCCAGATCAGTTACATCCATACCCTCTAGGGCTTTTGTCAATCTTTCCTTCATTTCTTGGTATTCCATTGTGATCTCCATTGGGGAGTGAGTTGCCCCACTCCCCAGGCTGATTTAGGCTGCTAGATCAGCATAGACAAGAGCGAGAGTTTCGGAAAATTCTTCTCTCAACTGATCCAAGACCATCTTGAAGACATGCGGGAAGGCATCATGTCTCCAAGAATCGTGGCCATCAAATCTCTGACCACGGATTTCATGGTGAAAAGCCAGCAAAGCCGAGATGTACTTGGCGCGAGTGCCGACATCGTAACGATACGGCACTTCAGCCAACTCTTCCATCCACTCATCATGCTTTGGATGCAAATGTACGGTTCGGCGCAACCACTTGGCTTTCTTCTGATGTTCAGAAGCTTCCTTGATGCACTCGGTCAGAATGTCCAGAATTTCTCTAACGGTTTCCATCTTTTTCTCCTACTTGTTTAGCAAAATGTCAGCCCCAAATGGGGATCCGAGAATGCCAAATGGGGAGGAGCACGACCACCCTAAAGAAAAACGTTCAACATGGCAACAACTCCTTCATCTTCCAAAGCTGGAGATTTTTTAACATGTGCCGTTGATCGCTTGGAATAGGTTCGGTTGCAAAGGCGGTTGCCTCGTTGCCGATATCTGGTTCTCGGAACAAAATGGTTCGGATACCATTCGCTTCCACTCTGTCCTGAGCGTTGAGAAGCTGTTGTTCCGATTTGACGGCGCAGACAACGACGGAATTCGTCTTGTCGCTCGACGGGGAGAGGTGAATGCCGGATTCATGGGCGGCATGAATGGCTTGAACGAGTTGCTGTTCTATGGGAATGTCTGTGCGAACAACAACAAAGAAGTGTTTCGAGTCCTACAATCTGTCCAACATGTTCTTCCTCCGTTATAGCCCCAATTATATCGCGAATCGCCCCAACTGTCAAGCGATTCCAGGAATTTTTCCTGGAATCGCGAAGAGGTATTCAACCAAGTCGCTTTCGTTATACTGTCTTGTCTCACTAACATCAGATCGATAGCGCCGATAGAGCTGTTCGAAACATTGACAACCCTCAAAGGTTCCCATCACGTCTTCTTTCGTCATAATGCCGTCTGAGTTGTAAGAAATAAAGTTCCATTTGGCGGTCGAGGCCCCAATCACTTGCTTCAGAAACTCCAAACAAGCCTTCTTGGAACAGAAATCACTTTTTGATTCTTCCTGCCAACTTCTTAGCCCTGTTGATCCGTTCACTGCCGGATCGTCATTCCTGACAAAAGTCTCATAAAGATGATAGTTTGGTCCATATTGACGATGATTGTATGGGGGATCTAGATAGAGAATGTCATATTTGAGATCGTGGTCCGTGAGAAGTGTCAAGACATCTTCATTGAAAGCCCCTGATATATGTCCCCGAATCACATCTTCAAGCCTAAATCTGAAGTCATTTAGAGCGCGGGTTTTAAACTTCTTCAGGAAAGCAGATTGTACACCTGTCGTGTTGGAAACGCGGCTCAGGGCTTCTATCCCGCAGTAAAGCAAATAGTCTTTCAGCTTTCCTGGAGGGATATATTCGAGATAAGCTCTGGCTGCGTCTATCTTTCCAGCATTTGCTGCTGTGAAATAGAGCCTGGGAGAGTCTGATTCGTCGCAGAAGTTGTGAAAAAAGAACCCTTCAATGGGGTCAAGGGCGTCGATGGCCCGAATATGGTCTCGTGCTTCAACAAGCATCGGGTCTGAAACTCCGATGCTTCCATTGGCAATGACGCTGGCAAACTTCATGATGTCATTGGCGATGACCTCATAACATTCATTTGCTGCATAGCGACTTACCGCGCCAGAGCCACAACAGGCATCCAGAAACGGATCATCATTTTCATCAACGATGCTTTCGATGGTTCCAAAAATCCATTCATTCAGCTTGATTTTCGAGCCTATGTAATCCATTTATCGTCCGTAATATTTTGCCCATTTTTTATGGTATTTGCACTGACATCATATAGTCTACCGATTTCAGTTAAGTTTGATTGTGACAACGTGGATCTCAATCCCTTATCCGACCTAAAGAGACCGAATTTGTTCCGACCAAGCGGCCATTTGTTCGTAGTCAACCTCATGCGGACAGACCCACCCCTGGTCTTTGCCGTAGGTATAATAAACCCCAGCATAGTTGACCAATTCATGTAAGCACTCTATTAGTTTTGGACAATCGTGCCCACGATCTTTCAGATCTACTATCGCTTCAAACACCAACTTTGTGCCATCGTAGATGTTCAGCTCATTGCCTAGAGCATCATAGGCCCGGATAGGCAATGGCTCATCTTCTGTCGTGGGATCCAACCTCACAAAATCCCACTGAATCTTCATTGCTCTTGTGAATTCTTCCGAGCAGCCGTTGCTGTACTGCCAGCCCGGACTCATCCAGATTTCGCGAGCTTTTTCTTCCAGAATGCGATACCAGAGATACATGTATTCTCTTTCGGTCCATCGCATCTGTTTGGCTTCAAAAATCGCTGGAGCCACGACAGGGAACGTCGGCAGCCCCTCAATGGACTGCGCGAAGTCCAATCCGCGCTCTCCGTTCGGTCGAATGATCTGATCATAGACCTGATCTTTAGTCAAAACAGAACCCATTTTGTCAAGGACCTCGTAATATAGCTTACCAGTCGTTATCGGCATGCTGACATACGAAATAGGAGTCAAAAGTGATCGATATGCTGAAATGACTGCGTGGACGCTATTCTTCTTTTGTTCGTCGCAACCATCTAGCAGGAATTCATCCTTGCCATTCATCAATAAAAGCCTCTTCGATCTTTGCTATTAGATAAGGATCGCCAAGGATGCTAAACAGCCCATATAGCGCTCCAGCCTGACGATTATAACACTTCTGAAGCGCTATGTCAAGCGATTCCGCGCTCGGCCCCGTCGTAGCTGTATTCTTCTTCGGGGAGGAGGGGGAGGATAGTTGTTTGGATTTTCTTATAATCATCATCATCGATGAAAACACAAACATCTATCTAACCCAAGGATTACCTTTCTTTACGGCGAACAGGGAGGACTGAAAGCTCTGGCTAATGTGGGTTCCCATCTGGCCCACAGCTTCCAGCCCATTGACGGCCCATTCGTCCGTCGATGGGAATGGCGCGATTGTTGCGTCACAAAATGCTGTTGTTCTTGCAGAGAATCATGCCCTTTTCTGCCATGCTGGTCAACAAGGTGGCCAAAAACTCTCTGGGGACACCAAGTTCCTTCTGAATGGTGCCGATTGAGAAAACCGAAGCCTTCTGCTGATAGCTATATTGCATTAGCATCGAGAACAACTTTTGCTCTGCTGGGCTGGTGATCAGGGGGGAAACGCCAAGTCCAACATATCCTCTCCGCATGAGCCGGACCATAATCTCCAGGCCCCGCTCCAGAACCAATCCACTCTTTTCGGAGACTTCAAGAGCGTGGGGGAACCTTTCGCCCTTGAGGCGATTGAAGAGTTCAATCAGGTTGTCCATGAATCGACGCTCTTCAGGATCAACTAACAGATCTAAATTGTTGTGATCGACATCCTCAACGGTCAAAGCCGGGGCAAGGATGACCTCAAGATCGACTGGATTTTGTCCCCTGATGACGGAGAACATTTCTTCCAGGTCCTTCTCGTAGATGAAGAAATGCCGATACAAATCGGCAGATGGCGTTTCGGTCGAAACGAGACATGGAAACTCAATGGGGTCGCCTTCAAACTTCACTTCCCAAGGGGGAGTGTTAGCGACCCTGTAATCGTACCAGTCCTTTTGGTTCCCGATTCTAGTCCACATCTCTGTTCTTTAATGCAAGGACTCCCTTGAGCCCTTCAGCAGCTTTGCCAAGACTCTTGCGATATTAAGTGCGTCATCATCGCCTCTGTGGTGAGTACCTTCATGCTCTATCCCTAGTTGGTCAAGAGCAGTCATCATCCCTACACCTTTGGTCATCCCTCTGACCATCGAGTAAAACGATTTAACATCCATTCGCAAACTTCCGATTGGATTCTGCAACTCCTTGCTATTGGTCTCCCTATGGATATGATCGAAATCCCATGTGCCCCAACAAGCTACCATTTTGGATCCGGCCCCATACCTTTTCCAAAGTATGTCTAGTGCCTCGGAGACATCTATTCCCTTGTCAACATCTTCTTGCGTCAAAGTTGTCAAGCCAGCGCAGAAATCACTCACCTTGCTCCATCTTGGTTTGACGATGATTTCTGCTTCTCGAATTGGCTCCAGGCTTACCAAGGGCAGTCGGGAAATGCCGACTTCGATGATTTCTTGTGGTTGCGATCCTTGTTCCTCTCTTGTTCCCCAACAAGTTGCCTCTAGGTCCAGAACAACGATTTCAGTCAGATCTTTCCTTGCCATTATTCTCTTGATTTTCCTCTTCTATTCTATATTCTTCGACTTTTAATTGTATACTTTCGAGAGCTTGTTCCATTCTTTTTCTGGCTGCACCATTTGTTGTGTGGATCCTTACTTCTGGGATCTTTGTCAGTTTGTTTTCAACAACAGCCTGCTCCAAAGCCAATAGGACATCATACCGTTCATAAAAATCTACATAAATCTGAAGATTCCTTATGTTTGGGCAGTGAACCAGCTTAGCGGGTTCACTGCCACGGGCGTTGCGGCAACGCTCCTGCCCCATCGATCTTCTTCAATCTTTGGGATTACTTTTTTGCAAATATTCAACGATCCATTGACATCTGCATTGATCAATTTCCCTTCTTTACTCTTATACAAACCTCGATTAATCCTCTTTCCACTAATCTTTGACCCATCTAATGGGTCTCCATCAATGAAGGACGCCTTGCTCGTATAACTTTCCTCTGTGAAAATAACCTTGATCCCGACCATCTCTGCCTTATACTGAATCTTCTGAATCAATCTGCAAAATGGTATATACTGGAATGTCTGATTATTCTTCTTTCCCATGTTCATTTCGTTCTTCCAACCATCATTCTTTCCAATTATAATTGTACCAACATTGTTGGCTTTGCAGTTTTCAACAATCATCTTGGAAACATGGTGGAAGTAGTTCTCTAGTCTCCAGTATCTTTTCATTGAGTTGAACTTATTAGGATTTTTGTTAAACCATTGGTTGAAACTCTTAACGATTCGACCATTGATCAGTATTGGATCATGCTGATCTGAAGTTATCGCTGCTAAGTTGTTTACACCAAGATCGATTGAACAAGTGCCTTTAGCTCTTGGTTTGGTTGGTTCATCTGGGATTTCATATCTTACTTCTATCACAAATCCAAAGGACTTGGGAGTTATAATTACTTGTTTAAACGGTTTATCTGATTTGATCTGGAAACAGTCATTGGTTGGTTGAATGATTCCTTGCTTGAGTGGTTTTCTCCTGATTGTTTCGTTGTAAAAAATGACTTGTGCCATTTCTTTCTTGTATTTCGGTGGTTTGGGGAATCTGATAAATTTTTCTGGACTCTTTTTGTAAGCAGTCATAGATCTGAAGAAGTTGGTCCAGTCCGACAAGCATTGTCTGATTGTTTGTTTTGCTGTCTTAGTATTGTGCAGGTTCTTGAAACAATCCTCATCTTTGACAAGGTTGATCAAGGTAGAAATATCGGGGGTTCTAATTCCTTTGGAAAAGTTGTCTCTCATGAAGAAGTTACATTTATTGTAGAGTTCTTTAGAGAGATGGCAAAGCCTGATGATTTCGGGATTGCCTTTACAGAAATGTCTTTCGACCTTGATCATGGCTGTTAGTTCTCGGGTTTAGTCCAAGATTCCTTTATTCTGTAGGAATCTATTTTTCAGAATCTTGATTTGCATAAGAATCATGAGATTTCTATAAAATTTATGGCAACTGTTCACAACCCTCGGGGGCCTCCCGAGCGTCATCGAGCCAGATTTTGATTCCCATCATCTTCCTCACTGGAGCCATTATACTCCAATAGCCGCTCCGCGTCAAGCTTCTTAGCTGGATCTGGAATTTCTTTTGGCTTCCATGGTTCGGGTAAGGTATATTCCCCTTCGAAATTGCCCAGACTCTTCCAATTATAGCCCCGCCTAACATCAAAAACCATATCATCCAAAAAAACGATCTGCCCCCTCTCTGTATGTAACCAATTTCACATCATTGTCATTAGTTCCCACATGGCAAGCTTCTTCTAAACACTCAAAAGTCCAAACCTTATCAACTTGCTCTGGAGACATACCGATTTCTGGATAATATGGTAGGATCTTTGAATGTTCCTCTGTATTATCACCAGCCACAGCGTCATTATGCGGGGGACTCATTGTGATTAAAGCTACATACTTGTATGTCATGGATACCAAAGATAGCGTTGTGATCACAAGACAATTCATAAGAACCTTGCTTTCGTCTTTCATTCCTACCTGTCTTTCCGTCAGGGCAAAATCCCCAACCTTTTGTGAATCCGTTCCATATTGGTTTCCAACAGCCTGTAGTTCCGGTAGAATTCGTTCAATTCTTCGACGAATTCTGCGCTTTTGACTTTCGTAAGCCCCTGGTGGATCTGATACCAGCCAGCATCCCAACGATCCAATTGATACTTCATATCGACATTCTTGTCAAGTCGATATGGCGCTGAGACCTTAACAATTTCAGTTGCGGCCGATACGACTCGCTGCGCCTCCTGCGAAAGCGCGTTATAGTTGCAATGGACCCACTTCGAAACAAAAGTGTCCCTCGGAATCCACATATCGGACCTGACATCATCTGGTATATCAAATGTTGCGAAATGGTCTCCTGGAATCCAGAAAAACTCGTTCCGAATATCATAAACCTTGCCATTGTATGCAACATCTCCAAGGCTTACTGTCTGATTTGAAGAATGGAACAGAGCATAGATGACAGAATCGTAATAAAACTCTTCGTAATCATCATGATAGTTGTCTGGGACATTGAATTCATCTCTGTTGTTGAGCCAGTCTTCTTTGACAAGCTTCGCGGCGGCGAATGCGACCATTGACTGAGAAAAGTTGTATTTGGTGATGCTCCATCCATGTCCTGAATGAGAAGGACCCGATAAGATGGCTGCGAGATGGGCGTCTCGCACATTATTTGCGTTCCAGGCCAGATGCCCAATAGCATCCTTTGCCATTTTGTCTGAGCGGCCCTTGGCCGCGTGAATCGTCAGCGCAGAACTCACTGGAGGTCTAATGATTGTCTTGCTCGGCCGATCAACCCATTTGGAAAGCGGTTGTTCCGCTGGGACGAAGGCTTTTTTACCAGTCATGTTGTTGATGCCCTCATAAACATCAACCCTGACAGGCCCAGGCGGTGCCCCCGTCTTCCAAACTGTAAAGACTACCGGCCACTTCTTTTTCAACCCGTCGAACTCTGTTGATGGGAAACAAAATCCTCCCTGGAAACCGAAAACCTCTTCCCAAACTTCTCTGAAATTGGCGTAGTTCATCCCTGTCAGGAATGAAGCATTGCTGAAAGTCCCGACAATCGCATTCAGGTCGTATTCCTTAACTATTTGCAGGATACGGAACATGAACTGAGTCGATGTATTCTGGCAAGCCTGATGAAGCTTCAGTTCTTTCATCTCGTCCTTGATGAGATTATCAGAAACTCCAGTCTTGACGCTACCAGAACCGAAAGATGCTCCTAGATCATTGCCGACAATGAATGGCGGGTTCATTATGAACAGCCAGTTTTTATGATGTAACAATCGATGTTTAATCTCTGGAGGGTAGTCAAGGGTGTTCAGGAAATCGCACTGAAAGATTTGGGTATCCTCTGGGAGACTCAGAGCCTTGAGTACATTGATATCATCATCCTGAATCGTAGACAGGATCATATGAGGGAGGGTGTACTGCGGTGGAAATAGTAAGTTGCCTTGCCCTGCGCAAGGATCCCATGTCTGAATATCACCCGTCAGCATATTGTGCTTTTTGATGTATTCATGAGCCTTGCCGACCCATGGCAAAGGTGTGTAAAAATCCCCAGCCCTATCGTGTTGCATCAGTCCTGGTTTAGAGAGCTTAGTAAAACTTATCTTTGGTGTTTACTAATTCTCATGGAGTCCTTTCACTCCTGCTCTTCGCTTTCGCTGCAACTACCCCAGACCAGTTGTAGGGATAGATTTACCTTGAGGATTCTCACTCCAATTCTGCATTTGTGGCAGGCTTTCGTTGGCCTGCTGCCAACGCAAGGGCTGTGAGCCCAGCTTGTTTCGGCTTCAATTTGATGATGATGACTTCAGTGTCTTCGACCTCTGTTGCAAAGTCCATCAACATCTCTAAATACTTGTCCCAATCACCACCGGCAGCACCACAACCAATGCACCAAGGAAAAGCGATACTTTTCAGATTGGGGATTTGCACGATACGACTGAGAGCTTCCTTGAAAAAACCCTCACGGGCCTTATTACCATCCTTGCTGCCGTCGGGATGCTTCATACCTGGGAAAAGTTGTCCCATGATATTGATCACGTACCGTTCATCGTCTCCATTGCCTTTGATGACAATACGACCCGGTTCTTCGCCCGCGATAGGCCGGTCTTCCTTATCAACAGCAGCCCGAGGTGAGTAAATGTCAGAATAAGGGAAGCTCTCGAAAATAGCGCGGGCCAAATGAGCGGCCGTGCTGCTGACGCAATTGCATTGATGCGCAATGAACTGAGCATCGCTTCCCAACAGGTCGCCTTCGATGAACTTCACGTTATCAGGCACCGAGCAAGGCAAAACCTCTCCAAAAGCGGTGTATTCGTCAGCCTCTTCGATTTCTTCATCTTCTCCGAGCATATCAATGAAATCATCTTCCGTGATAACCTTGACTCCCAAGCCCTGAGCTTTTTTCAGTTTGCTGCCAGCGCCAGGACCAGCGACCACATAATCAACCTTGGCCGAGACACTACCAGAGGACTTACCACCATACTGAACAACCAAATCCTGAGCAGCCTTGCGGTCCATCTTGTCCAAAGTACCTGTAAAAACGAAGGTCAAACCCTTCAAAGCCGTGCCTTTGCGATTCACGCTTTGAACCTTAACTCCTGACGCCAACATGTTGTTGATGACAGTACGATTCTCAGGGTCATTGAAGTAAGTGTACAACGACCGCGCCGTTTCATCTCCGATATCGGTGAGGGCGAGCAGGTCCTCCTCGCTGGCGTTCAAAACCGCATCCAAAGCCAAGAAATGTTCAGCCAGGATACGAGCAGTCCCCTCGCCACAATGCTGAATGCCCATCGCGTAAATAAACTGATTCAAGGGCGGGTTCTTGCTGGCTTCGATGGCCTCCAGAGCTTTTTCCGCAGACCGCAGGCCACCCGTCAGTTGGCTGAGCGTGAAATCGTCCAGATTGTAAAGATCAGCGAAGTTCTCAACGGTGCCGGTTTCGGCCAACTTGGTCAACAAGGACTCCCCAACCCCATCGATGTTCATCGCTTTGCGGCCGACAAAATGCTTCAAAGCGCCAACAGCCTGAGCCGGGCAAGCCTTGTGATTCGGGCAAATGAGAGCAACACCATCGCCACCCGTGTACTGCTCAAGGCGCGTTCCACAAGCCGGGCAAACCCTCGGAATCTTGAAAACTTCACAGTCCGGTTGCAAAGCGTCAATAACCCGGATCACCTTCGGAATGATGTCTCCCGCCTTTTTGACGACAACCGTTGAGCCAATCTTGACCTGAAGCCGATTGATTTCCTGCTGATTGTGCAGGCTGGCCCGCGAGACGTTCGATCCAGCGAGCAAGATGGTGTCGAAAACAGCCGTTGGGGTTGCGACACCAGTGCGTCCGATGGTGATTTCAATGTCCCGCAAAACGCTCTGGCCCTCTTCTGCCGGGAACTTGTACGCAATTGCCCACTTGGGATATCGAGACAAAAAGCCGAGTTCGCGCTGAAGATCAAGCTTATTGACCTTCAAAACAGTGCCATCGATATCGTACTCAAGATCCGGGCGTTTCTTCAGCATCGTCTCGCGATATTCTAGCGCTTCTTCCATCGTGTTGCAAATCTTGTTGTACTTGCTAATGGGAAGGCCAGCTTCACGAAGCCAAACCAGAAAGTCCTTCTGAGAGGGGAATGTATAACCTTCGAGTTCGCCATAAGTGTAGGCGATGAAGTCCAACCTGCGCTCTCGGGTGACACTCGGATCAAGCTGACGCAAAGCACCGGACGCAGCATTGCGGGGGTTGGCGAAAGTCGGCTTGCCTTCCTTGACCTGCTTTTCGTTCAGGGTCTTAAACTGTTCTCGGCTCATGTAAACTTCGCCACGGATTTCGATCTTGCCCGGAATGATGCCGCCACGGAGACGCAAGGGAATGCAGGGGATCATCTTTGCATTTTGCGTCACGTCTTCACCGGTCTGGCCGTCACCACGAGTTGCTGCCCGAACTAACCGGCCATCTTCGTACAACAAAGAGAGCCCAAGACCATCTATCTTGGGCTCTCCGACATAGGCGAAATTGTCGTGGCCAAGAGTTTTGACCGCCGTCTCGTGAAACGCCTTGAACTCCTCGGGTGTCATGGCGTTGTCGAGCGACAACATCCCCGCTCCGTGCTGCACCTTGTCAAAGTGATCAAGGATGTCGCCGCCGACCTTATGAGACGGAGAATCTGGCAGGATTGCTGACGGGTCAGTGTCTTCCAATGCCAGAAGTTCTCGGAATTTCTTATCGTATTCCGCATCCGTCATGATCGGATTGGAGAGGGTATAATAGTGGTATGATGCCTCGTTCAATTCATCGACGAGTTCGCGCATTCGGTTGGCATCACTCATGGTTGTCGCTCCTATCCCGGTATTATACCACTGACCGGGAAGGCTGTCAAGCCCTCTCGTCGATCAGGGCTTTCAGAATTTCTTTTGGCCAGAATGCGGTGGGCTTGTACTCGCCATCGAGACCTTCGAGGTACAGTGCGAAATTCTCGCCACTGTTGACCAACTGAGCAGCGCGGCCGTCACCATCCTTGAAGGTTCTTGCCGGACTATAGGTCTGCCCACGATATTCAAAACCAGAATCTAAAGCATCTTGTGTATATGCCATTTCATTACTCCTTTTCGAGAACATAGAGATATTCAACATTCCTGAGCTTTTCCACTTTCCCGACCTTCTCCCCTTGAGGGTTGAAGATGCCGATCTGTGCTCCTACATATCTCTTGTAATCAATCTCTTCTGTTCTCAGTTCTCCTCTTTCCGAGAGGAATGTTTCCATTTCATCTTTAGATATGTATCCTTCATCATTGAATGAGATAATGACATATCTAGCATTTATGTTGTCAACCGTTGATTTCAAAGCATCAAAAGCTCTAACCTTTGAATTGAAATCACTCTTTCTAGTCTTGCAGTCTTCTCTTTTGCAAGCCACACCATAGACTTCAGGTTTATCCCATTTACACAAAGTCTCCCAGATATGATAGTTTCCGAGATATTTGTGCTGGTTGTAAGGAGGGTCAAGATAGAACAGATCAGCCTGAAGATGACCGGCCATTTCTGCTGCATCCCCCTGAACAGCTAGACACTTCCCATGCTTGGAAGGTGGCAATAGTTCAGGCACCCGAAGCTCCAGATCATTATATGACCTTTTGGCCCACTTTTTCAAGTAAGCCATCTGAACTCCCGTGGTAGAATCAACGCGGTCTGCTGCAAGCATCAAGGATGTCAATAAAACGGCTTCCAATTCAAAGTCTAGATCAGCATTCGCGATCCACCCTCTGATTGCATCGATGCGCTCACCATTTTGGGGTTGAAAGAAGTTGGAATCAATACAAAACGTCTGCGTCACATATCCAGCTTCACCCTTGAGGTTGTTGAGTTCCTTGATGATCTCAGTCGTTTCTTCGAGTCTATTATCATCAGCAACAACAAGCCCTGTCGCCAAGACATATGCGTAATAGTTGAGATCGCTGGAGATGGTCCGATAGCCGTGATCTTTAAAGGCATATCCAACGCGAGAAGTGCCGGAAAAGAGATCTACAACAGTTTCAACACCATCAAGATTCTGAACGGTATCAAGGATGTATGGTATGATTTTACGTTTTGAGCCGATATACTTTACCATCCATTTCTTATATGAGAAAGGGAGGTGTGAAGCTAGTTATCGGCGATTATTTCAGGTGCTTGGCCGACCAGATTCTAGGTTCATTTTCTGAGCTTTTTTGGCGAGCAAGTGTTGGCGGTAAATTTCTTGGTTATCCTTTTTGAAAGGAGAGCAGAGGGAGCCCAATTCCCTCCAGAAAAGCAGCAGCTTTATGAAGGCGGAACCTATGATGATGCCGCCGATTATACTGTGGGGTTCCATTAATTGTACCGTCTTTCTCCTGGCGGGGGCAACGGAATCCCATCAACAACATTGTTTTGTGATGGGGTTGTCCGAATGCTTGGAGTCTCTTCAGCCGAAGATGTAGCAGTGGGTTTTTCAAGCTTAGCATCCGACTGGCTGGCATTGATGATGTTTTCTGCCTCAATCTTTGACGGCCAGCCATCGACCGAGTCATTGGCCGAACACCATGTTTGACCAGCCCAACCATTCCCCGCTTGGCACTTATCAATACCAACGAATTTGTGGATAGCAATGAATGTTCCGCCATCCAGCTTATAATTCGCGGCTCGATATCTAGACCCGTTGTGGTCAAACTCAAACCATTGAGCGTCTTTCAGTAGTGCCTTCCAATTGACAGGCATCGAATAACTCATAGTGACCTCAGCATTGATTATATCCCCTTAACAGCTAGCCGTCAAGACTTTTCAATAATTCTCTTGCAGCGATGACAGCTACAGAGTTCGGGAATTCCTCTATCAAGCAAGCCAGAGAGGTTCGGGCTTCGCGCTTGCATCCCCTAGATATTAGAGCCTTTGCCCGAGCTAGTTTTTTGAGGGGAACCGCCTCTTGTCCCTTTTGTTGCTTTATCTTTTTTGCTTTCTTGTACATCTTATGATCTTTTGCTCTGTGCAGCCTTTTGATAATTCTCTGGACCCTGAGTTGGGAGTTGGTACAATTGCCCCTTTGTTGTATTCCAAGTACCAGGAATGCCAGAAGGAGACTTAGAAATGTCAGGCATATTGGTCATGCTCTGATATCCAGAAATGAAACCATGGAGGCCAGCAAGCTCTAGCCCCCAGCTTGTCAATACTGGAAGGAAAATCCTCAAGTCTTGTTCTGGTTTTCGCTGCAAATATACCTCGGAGGTTCCACCCTCTTCTTGTCCAGAACTCAGCATGGATGGGTTCTTGTTCCAATCCATTAGTCCCACCTTGTTCTCATTGAATGGTGTAAATTTGATGTTTTTCATCCTGTCATAGAGTCTTTGGACTGGAGATTCTGCTATGAGTTTCAAAAGCTCTCCAAGATGGCTTTCCTGGACAAAAGGTGCCAACTGATTTTTCAGAATGGCCATGTAATCCCCCGCCTGAGCTTGTCTGAAAAACTCACCGATGGTAACATTTGGCGTCGGGGCGGGTGCTGCTCCTGCTGCTCCTGCTGGCGCTGGCTGGGCCTCTTTTCGCAGGGCAAACTTGAAGGCTGCATCTGCCGACCTGTGCATCCCTAATTCTTCGAAATATTGAGCCATATCAATCATTTCTAACATCCTCAGAGGATTATTCTCTGTTCCTGAAGAATAATCCTCTGAGGGACATCATGGATTATAAGACCGCAGTCAGCTTGGCTTATCATGAAAGTCAAGGACAATTCTTCATTAATGACTTCGTTCTGGAAGCGATGGCGAAGCAAAACAAAATGAGTAAATCCGCTCAAGCGGCTCCTGCTGCCACTGGCGTTCCAACCATTGCCAATCAAGATATTTGGAGTGTTCTAGCAAACATTCTTGGCAATGAGTACACCAATGCTATGAAACTTCTTGTTCCCTCTCTGATGAAAAGTCCATTCGCGAAACAGTTTCAAGTCCTCATCGAAAAGATCAAGAGAACTATTGATCCTAATCTCTGGGCTGAGGGAAGATTGCCTCAAACTATCATGAGTAATCCTCAAGACATTGGCGATGTTTACAGCACAATGATGGGCAAAGGCCCCGGAACCTGGGATAACGCTTTTGGAGGTTCCGAAAGCAGATTATCACCAGTAGAGCAAGCAGACATAGCAACAAGCGTATCTCAGGGCAGAGCGACTGGCGTGATTAACCTTGTCAGACAATTGACTGGCCTCATTGACAACGCATTGCGATCTCGCTTCTGATATAATCAGTCCATGGACAAAATACCACAAAAGGGGTCCAGGGCATCTAGGGATCTCCAGTCTGTTTTTGATAATGCCCCGAATGAACCAATTGAAGAAATGCTTCCTAGATTGGAAATCCCTCAAAAATCAGAACTCCCTTCAGATGTTCTTCGTGAAATCATTATGCCATCTGAGGATGCCCGCCAAGTTTCGGGATGGGAGGAAGATCAGAATGGGATAGCCACACCTTCAAGGTCTAAGCAGTTTATCAAATGGCCGATAGACGTTGAGGAATCCAATTTCTATCTTGCTTTTCATGCTAGGACTTGGAATAGGGCTGAAGAGTTCTGGGGAACCATCAGAAAACAAGAGGGACAGAATGTCTGCTGGTTTGAGCTTGTCAAGACTCCTCATCTTCCCTGGTTTTCTATCAATATCATCCCAGAAAAGAAGATGGCGGATGAGGACTATGACTACATTGAGCAATTCACTAGAAGGAATGTGCCTGAAACTTCCAGGCACATCATTGATCCCATCCCTGTTGATCAGGTGATGCTAGAATATACCCTCTCCGTTGATCAGAAGGCATACACTATTGTTGATCTTGGAATGGGCTTTCCTCTATCAGGGTTCTTTTATGAAAAGCTGAACTCTATCAAGGCTCGCCAATTGACCGACATCATGAAAAGCGCGATAGGGGCTTTTCGCCAGGATTTACAGCTTGATTACGAAGACTTTAAACCTAGAACTGCGTAAATCCATAGTTGGCACGCAGGAAAGTCTCCATTGTACCCAAGTCCAGTTCTTCAGGCTTCTCATCGAAGAGGATGTCGGGCCTCAACTGGACTAGAGCCAAGCTTTCTTCAAAACAAGCCCATTCAGATCGAAGAACCTTGAAGTGTTTTTCATAACCTTCATTTTTCATTCGCTCAACATCTCCTCCATAATTGATGATGGCGCTCGTACTCTTCTTTGGTCCCCAACCGGGAACCCCCTTGATATTGTCCGAAGGATCTCCAGTCAGAGCACGATACGTCGCCCAATGTTTCGGCTCAAATCCATACTCTTCGACGAAGGAATCGACATCCACTTCGATCAAGTCCTTGAAGCCGTACTTGACGATGACCACACCGGGTCGCAAGACGGCATTCAAGTCTTTGTCGTTGGTAAATAGGTAGCAGTCATGATCCTTGGCGTAGCTCGCCAATAGGTCGTCAGCTTCATACCCTGGAACAGACCAAATGGTTCCGTTGCCGGTCCTAACCATGTCAATAACGGCATTCCATTGATACTTGAAATCACCAGGACGCGAGTTGTCACGATTTGCCTTGTACTCAGCACTGATTTCCCGACGATCCTTTTTCTCCTCGACCCCTTCCCGAACAGTCGTTGGGCCGACCGCAGATCGTTCGCCTTCTTGTATCTTCTTGATCGGTTTTTTGAAAGAGACTACCTGATTTGGAATATCATCTTCAGCCGTGATGACGATTTCTTCCTGGAGGTCAGAATGGCGACGGCCACCTTCCAACGCGAAAATCGGAGGGACAGGATACTCACGGCAAAGCCTTCGGATGATGCGGAAGGCTGTCAGGATTGCCCCGGTTGATTTTGGCTCGTCTGCCTTGGGGTCCTTATATGTCAACGGCGGGGCAGCGTAAAACGCCCGATGAAAAAGGTTCGGGAAGTCGATAACGATGGCATCCTGGGGCATGATCCGCTCCTTATGCCTCATTATACCACGGCCCAGCCCCCCCTGTCAAGCCGAAGGCTCGACAAGGAGTCCCTTGCGAATTCCTATAATATGTCTAAGAGGTCGCTATGGATATGATATTGCTTGCTGGGGGTGCCGTTTGTTTGGCCATCCTCCTGATTTATTGTAGAAAGAGAGAGCTAAGTAAAACAAGATTTCTATACAAAAGGTATGAAGAGCAATATGATGAATTGACAGTCAAAAATCTAGCAATAGAATCTGCGGCGGAAGGCATCATTATAACAAAAAGCGACGGCGACCATGAAATCCTATATTGTAACAAGGCATATCAAAGAATCACTGGCTATTCTAAGGAAGAGATCCTCGGAAGGAATCCTAGATTTTTGCAAGGGCCTAAAACAAGTCAGTCAACTAAGGACGAGATCAAATCCGCCATTGCCAAAAAACACAGAATCGAAACTGAGATCCTAAATTATACCAAAGATGGACGCCCGTTTTGGAATAAAGCATCCATCTCCCCAGTCTATAATAGCAAAGGAAAGGTAATCAGCTTTTTAGAAATGATGGAAGACATTACACCTGATGTTGTTATGAAAACACGACTAGAAGAAAGTAACCGAAGCCTCGAAGAGTTTGCTTACATCGTTTCTCACGATCTGAAAGGTCCATTGAGAACCATCAGGGTCATGGCTGATTGCCTCCTGGAAGACGCTCATGATATCCTGGCAGAAGAAAGTTTAGAACATCTGGATCGCATCCATTCGTCCGCTCAGAGGATGAGAGAGATGATCGATAGTTTGCTCATTTTCTCCAGGGTTACTAAAGAAAATCATCCCCATGAAGAATTTGACGTTGTTGAAGTGGCCAGGGAAGCCTTGCAGGACCTTCAGAAAGATGACTTTCTCAAGCTAGAAGTAGAAACTGATTTTCCGCTTATTTTTGCCAACAGGATTCAAATTCGTAGTGTCTTCCAAAATCTGTTCGAGAACTCTATCAAGTTCTACAACAAACCCAATCCCGTAGTAAAATTGTCATATGAGACCGACTCTTGTTACCATATTATCAAGTACGAAGACAATGGAATCGGGTTCGACATGAAGTACAAAGATGAGGTTTTCAAGCCATTCCACAAGATCTACCCAGAATACGAGGGGACGGGTATGGGAATGGCCATATGTAAGAAGATTATCGAAAAACATAGAGGGATGATAGAGGTAGAGAGTGAAATTAGGGTAGGAACTAGGTTTTTGATCAAGCTTCCGAGGGCGACATGCAATCATGAGTAAGACATTGCGAGTATTATATGTAGAAGACATCCAAGAGGATTTCAATACAATTTCCTTGATGCTTAAGAGGTCCCAGAGTATAGATTTTGATATTGAATGGGCCAAAACTCCAGAAGAATTCTGTGAAAAGGTCACTGAGGGATCATATGATGCCTTCATCATAGATTATCGCCTGGGATCAGTCAATGGCCTAGATTTGATTCGGAATTGTGAAATTGCTGTAGACAAGCCCATCATAATTCTAACGGCCTACGGGTCTGAAGATCTTGACAAAGAATCCCTTGAAGCTGGCGCAAGCTTCTTTGTTGACAAAGACAGTCTCTCAGATGACTGGAAAATTCTAGATAAGATTCTCCGATACTCTTCCTTTCAAGGAAAGAGAGTTTATAATTCTGTCAAAAGCGGAATCCGTCTTCAATCCTCTGAGGATGTTGAAAAGGTCTCTCAGATCTTTGATTTTGACTATTTGAAACATCTTAGAACTGCCTGATTTTAGTTATATTCCTTCCAAGATAAAGTTCCAAACAGATTAGCGGCTCCGGTTGTTGTTTGGCAAGCCAAAATTAGGACATCAGAAGTTCCAGCTATATCTGCTGCAATTGTCAAAGAGTTCTCTAGGGCGGGAAGATTAAAATTAGCACTCTGATTAGACGAGAAATAATATCCAGAAGCTATTTGCGTCCCTCCCGAGACAGTTCCAGTAGCAGTTAAATCATATTCAATGGCACTATTAGTAACGGAGTTCCAGACTGCCGCCACCCCTCCAGCTACAGATGGATTCAAAATCAATGCCCATCTAAATCTTGCAACATCAGCGGAAAAAATGCTGGTTGATATGATATCGGCCGTTGAACGTATATGTGAAGATTTTAATCTGATTTGAAGGAGAGGAATCAAAGTTGTGCTCATAGCCTTAGCCGTTATGGTTGTATCTACTGAACGTATAACTCCTCTAGGATTATATCCACCTTCTGAAATCACAGTAGAACAGATGGCTTGCATAGAAGAACTACTAGCTGCGACTCCTGTATTTCGAATTTCATATCTTATTGGCAAAGTGGGAGTCGTCATATAGACTTCTGTTTGAATATTAGCATTCCTAAATTCATGGCAGTAGAAGATCTGTCATCTTATAACAAACCCTAATCTTACACGTCCGACCCCTAACCATTCATAATCTATAACAAAAATTTGAGTTTTAGATAGGTCCAAAACCGTTCTAGAAGATCCCCTACCATTAAAAGAGTCTATATTCCAATCTGCTTGAATAACCTGAGTATCAATTGCTGCGCCAGTAGTATAGGTTCGTTTTGTTACATAAAAATCAGTACCATTTGTTTCAAAGAAAATTCCATTTTGGTCATCAAAAAATCCTATTCTTTTTGTGACATTCTCTTTTCCACCTTGAATATTTCCTGTTATCAATACCAACTGAGAATGCCCAGGCTGATAATTGATGTATCTTTTACTTTGCCTAATAGCATATTCAGCATCGACCGTACCGACGGTTAAGACGGATTCGCTTTTATCAACATCATAAACTATCCCTGCTCCTACCCCGCTAGTATCCTCGTCCCAGAATAAAGGCTGGTTATCATAAAGCTGCTTGCTATCAAAAAGAGTATGAGGATCCGAAACCCTTAATCTATTGAAAGCATCTATTGTAGCATTATTAGCAAGAGATATGGGGCTAATACCAGATGTTGTGGTTGCTCTAGGATATTGCGGCATGTTTGACCTCTCAGTAAGAGTTATTGAGTTTTGCCCCTCTTACCTTTTTTGGCCAGAATCCATGAAGGAAAAAGAGACTGTTCTCGTGAAGGTTACATAGAGGTATGAACATGTCCAACAAAGACAAGGTTATCATAATAATGGCTGATGATCAGGAAAGCGACAGGGAGATCCTGAGGCTTGCTTTTGAGAGGGCCAATCTCGATGTTGGACGTTTGATTCTTGTTGAAAATGGCACAGAATTAATGTCAAAACTTTCCAGCGAAGAGCTTAAGAATGTGCCAGTTCTGATCCTGCTGGATCTGGATATGCCCAGAAAAAATGGCTATCAAGCTTTGAAGGAAATCAAAGAGCAAGATGATACGAAGAGAATCCCTGTTGTTATCTGGACAACCTCTAGCCGTCAAGAAGACATTAATGAGTGCTACGCCCTGGGGGCAAATTCATACATCGTTAAGCCAGACAGATTGGCTGATATCATCGGTGCCGTCAAGACCATGTGGATCTACTGGATAGATATAGCAGAAATGGCCTCAAAGGAGTGATTACTCTTCCATATCGAACAGTTTCTCCAGGATTGCGAACTCTTGAGCCGAGAGGACGATATCCCCTCCGATTTCGCTAAATTTCAATGGCTCGAAGTCCACTTCCACCTCTTCTGTCAATAGGTCGTTCAGATCTTCAAGGAATTGTGCCTTGTTCTTTTCTGAAACGACTGTTTCTCCGTCTTCAGATGCCTCGCCCATCTCTTGAACCATTTTTCGTCTTTGGTCTTCGACAAGCTGATACTCAGCCAGCAAAATTCGGACGATCTTGCTAACACGATAAGCGGTCTTAACCGGAAAAGGCATGCCCGAAAACTTTACCAACGCTTGCCCATGAGAAGGAGAGCACATACCATAGATATCGCCCAGCGCCATCTTCATTCTAACACCTCGTAGAGGTATTATATCAGATCATGGAGCTTTATGCGCCTGTCGCGGCATGTTGTCTAAACGAATAGAATGTTGGCCAAGTGGCAGGAGTATCATCTACCGCGAAGCGAACCCAATATCTAGGATGATCACCATCAGGCGGCGCAACGGCACCGACATCTGGAAGTGCTAATCGTCCCCAATCTGAAGGAGCAGTCCAATAGATTGATCCACTGTAGGAAAATGGAAGATTGATAGTAGCACCACCGCTTACCATCGCCACGTCCGTGTTATTAGCTACGGTCAATGCCTGCCAAGTACCAGTGTTATCTAGATATTCTGCCACGAGGTTGATGTCTGTTGCATTGTCGATTGGGGTACCAATATGACAATAGACCTTCGAAAATCGTTTCATGGCTCCGATGTAGAAATATTCATCATTGAAATCGATGTCGTCAAGTATTTGAAGAGCGCTTCTTGTTTGATGCCATGGATTTCTCATCGCAAGAGTATAATCAACAAAATCTGTTGCGCTGTTATCATAAAGTATATATGCCTCTCTGAAAGATTGAAGTCTTCCAGAGTAGCCAGCACCATTTGTAATCTGATCTGCCCAGACCTCAACAGTAAATGCTGTTGCCCCGGTCAAGGATACATTTTCCAAAGAGAGGTGAAAAGTATTTGAAAAAGTATCATCTTGGTAATAAACAGGGGCGGCAAATGTTTCATCTAGTTCCCATGTCAAAAGAGGCAACCCATTACCTGCTTCATCATTGTACGCAAGATAGACAAACTGCTGACGACCATGATCGGTTGTGGCAGCGCGATACCCCGCCCCATCGCTCAAAACGCGGACATCAACATTCCCCGAGATACCATCCTCGACAGCAGTAACCCTCAATCTGCGAATCATAGCATAATTCGGGAAGTTTGGAATACTGACATAAATGATGTCGGCAGCCATTGTATTCAATTGCTGTGTAGTCTCCAGCGAGACAAGTGCGCTAGTATAGGGAATACTGCTAGTAATCTCTGCCATGCCTTATCACCTCTATTTCACTTTACTTGTAAGGCATGGCAGATTCCTTCTTTCTAGAGTTTTTGGTTGGCCAGGAAAAGTTGAGCCGCTGCGTTCTGACCGGCAAGGTCCACTTCTCCGCTTTGTTTAACCTCTGCCAAGAATCCCAATTGAGCCAAAACCTGAGCCTCTGTGTCCGTCTCATAGCGCCCATCGAAAGCACCATTCTCCTTGACTCTAATGTATGTAACCTTATCAACCAACAATCCATCAACAACCAACTGACTATGAGCAGGAGAAAGAGCTTGAGACTGGACATAGACATTCGGGCCGATAGCAAATTGGCCAATCTGATTGATCGGGTTTTCGACAGGCAAGAAGATGACTGCCGGATACGGGTTACTCTTCTGCATTAGGATGCTATAGAGAGAATTGATTTCCCTCGTAATCTCCATCGTTAAACCAGCGTTGGGATCGCCCATCGCAACTTTTTCTGCTTCTGCGATATCTTCCGCAAAAACATCCCAATCAGAACCGACCGTGCCTGTTGTTCTCGGCGAAGATATCGGGGTGCCTTCGATGACCTTGACTTGCTGGACTGGCTGGACTGGCTTTTCTTCGTCTAATAGAAGGTCGGGAACTGATCCTCGCTCAGGAATAGCCCAAGGCTCAAATGCTGGCTCGGGAGGAGCCTTGCTGAAATCATTGAGATTGATCCCGGTCGGGTCAGCTAAGGCTTGATCCAGGTCGAGACCATATCCACGGCGCAGAAGGACACCGAAGATGGCCCAATTGATGACATCCTTGAGTTCACTCTCAATGCCCTCGGCGACTTTGCCTTCCTTGCCTTCACTTTCCAGTTCCAGCAATTTGAGGGTTCTGTAGCAACGGGTCAGGATTTCTCTGGTGACAGAATCGACGCTTTCAATACGCCAAGAAGAGTTGTAATCGTGGTTTTTGACGTAGAAGACTTGGACGGCTTCCTTGATGACATTCTCATAGATTTCATGAACGAATTCTGATGGGATGTCCTTGGGGACATCGACAATGATGTGGTGTTTTCGAGTTTCTTTATTCATTCCTTGACTCCTTGAAGGCCGGGCGGCCTGCCCTAATTATAACTCATCCGCGCCCAGCTTTCAAGGAGTCTCCGCGTTTTCACCATTGACGAGTATTGACGCTAGACAGCCCTGCATCAGGGTCGGGAGATAGATCACCCGAAGGAGTGGTCAGAGTTGGATTGACGACCTGTCGAATTCCGCTTGGAAGGCACAGGTTGAACCAGCCGTCCATGACGAGTTGCTGGACTTCCTTGTTCCACTTAGCAGTTTCCTGGCGTAACTGATTGATTTCAGTCTCAACAGCAACGATCTGTTGATAGAGATCCCTTGTTGCTGTCATCGTTTCAATCGTCGGGAAACTTTGCATGAGAAATCCAGCAGCGCTGCGGTCGGCGCTCATATCTCTCAGTATTGCTCCTTCAAACCCAGAGAACTGATCAATCGCGTTGGCCATTCGATCCAGGATGGTTTTGCGCTTTTCGGTGGCGATTTTCCAACGCTCGTCATAGAACCGCCAATCGTTGTAGAACACATTGCCCCGGTCGTAGATCTGCCTCCAAAGGGAACCACCTGCCAGTAGCAGGGTTCCTCCCAATATGGGAAGCAGGGGGCTGACGCTCCATAACAAAGCCAGGATGAATCCTAGAAGGACCATTATCTGAGGTAGCATCGTACTATTCTCCCTCCAAGATTATAGCACGGTCGAACCTACGTGTCAAGCCAACATAAATTCCAATTCGTCGAAGGGAAGGGCCGGTGGGATGAGGAATACTACTATTGAGCGAAGCTATGTCTGTCTACAAACTAACAAAACTAGCACAACAACTAGAAATGGAACAAGATTCCAGGTCAGCAGATTTCATGTTGAGATCTGCTATGGATTTGGACAGACATATAAAAACCGCAGAGATTGAAATAGATGTTCTCACCAAGTTAGCTAGAGATTTTCGTCCTGTGACTCAAGCCCCTGCTGGAAATCGCCCTGGGTATGCTCCTGGTATTAAAGGTAAGCTCAATAATTTTGTTGCAGCCATTAAAGCTTTGGTCGAATTGCATCAAGAAGTTTCTGAACAAGCCATAGGTGGTCAAGGGCCACTCGTTAAACCCCTCATTGATTCGTACCAAACTCTATTAAAAGACAGAAAGAGTCTAGAAAAGTTGACCTGGGATTATCAAACCGGAGCCGATATTTACAACACTCCTGTATATCGACAGGGTTATCCTCATACTCCAGGTTTTAGCTCTTCAACCAACGTCGGGGCGCGAGCGGGGGCAGCATTGATGGCCCATAGCCGCCCAAAGTTTACAAAGGAAGCTCAACAAGCCTCATCTAAGCAAACCTATATCCCTCAGACGTTCTCCGATATTTCAAGGGGCACCCAGCAAACTTGGCAAACTGGAAAGAACATGTTGAATCCTGGTCAAATGCAGCCCGGTCAACAAACATATATCGGTGATCCTGGGACTATCGCGCAGGGGGCCTATCTTCCAGAGACTCGGCCAATGGGAAGAGGAAGAGATCCATTGTTTTCGGGCGGTGTTGCTCACGGTATGATGCCAGGAGAAAGAGTCCTCGATCCTGAATATCAAGTTTACGGAGACCTTGGAGGATATTCCAAGTTGGCCCCTGAAGCTGTTGCCGCAGCCACTTCTTTCAACCCTGAAAATATCGTCCAATCAAAAGTCGGTCCAACCCTGATGATCCCTTTGTTCAATAGGTTTAAGGAACTCTTTCAGGCCCATGGGGGAACTCTTCCAAAAGACGATAAGACGCTCAATGACGTATTCTTGATTGGTGCTCAAAAGAGAAGCGGCATTACCCTAAACGAAATCGCCAAAAGAGGTCTTCAGTTAATCACCAACGCACTCTTCAGACCGCAAATGACCGCCGCTGAAGCTGCGGGTAACGTTGCTGGTCAAGGCGCTGGTATCGTTGGGAATTTGGCCGGTGGAGCATTGAGGCGCAGTGGCCCGCCACTTTCGGGTGTGGCTCCTGGAATTACCAGCAACCCATATGGACCGTAGACTTATCGACGATGATTCTGTCTCGCCATAAGTCTCGGTCAAAATCAGGCGGCTCTCTCTGGGCTTTCTCTCTCGCAAGATAGACTTCCTCAATACTTTCGAAGTATGACATTTGCCTCTGTGTCAAGTCTTGACCCTTTAATGCCCGAGAGAGAACACTAAGAATGAAGGGCCTACGAGGGTCGTCTTTATCTAGGTAATCGGCAACAGCCCCAATCCTTCGCTTCAAATGAGAATCGACAAAGGATTGGATTCCTATATCTGCGTTCTTTCTTACCTGTCCCCATCTCATGCTATGAAATCTCCAGCATAATCTTTAATCAGACGATTGCAATATGGACAAAAGAATAGAATTCTGTCGAAGAGGAACGAAAAATCGTCCAAAGCCGTTGATCGCTGGGAGAATGGGACCGCCTGCTTCGCTGCTATGGTTAATCTTTGCCCGTCATAGCTCCTGGAGCCTATGAGACAATGTTTACAACCAAGCGGGACAATAACCCCATTTCCAGCAATATAAACCAGAGGAGAAGCCCCCATGTCGCTTTTCAGTTCGCTGAAGACGATCCAGTCTGGCTCAAAAGATGCCAGATGAGCTAAAAGTGGTCCTCTGAAAGAAGGCGAAGCATCTTTCAGAAAAGGGCTTGGGTCCTTCCCTGAAAGATGCTTCAGCCATTCATTACGGCTTTTCGACAGATTAAAGCTCTTCGTTGTCGTTGTTTGATTCCTCTGAATCATCATCTTCTGAAAACTCCATAGAGTTATCCAAGACTTCCTCTTGGACTCTAATGTCTACATCAAAAACCTCTCTTAAAATCCAATCTCTGAAGTCCTTGTCTTCCTGGTGAAATGCTGCCCATACGATGACATCTTTCAATTCTCTCATAACGGAGTAGCAAAGGTGCATCAGGAGGGATTCTCCTGTAGACAGAGAGGGATGGCTGGTGAGAGACATTTCTTCTGTTACAAGAGAACCGATCAAAGCCCGATAGTTATTGACCTTGTGAGTGGCCCCCTCAAGAATCTCTCTTTGGTCTTTTTGCAGGATGAACTTGATATTCTCGGCTGCCATTCTAGCATAATCTTCAGTGCTGTCTTCACTGTCCCCCATAACTATCCCCATCTGTTCCAAGAGCCCCTTCATCTGTTCCGGCGTCATGTTCATGTCCTCCATTATTTTGACTCATTTCTGGAGCGGCCTCGACCTGAGGCTGCTCTAGTATTTCATTCTTAGGTGTTTCAGGTTCGACTGGCTTTTCCGGTTCTACGACTGGCTCCGGTTCTTTGCCAAAGTCTCCAAGTTCAACGATCATATATCGTCGGCCATTATGTTCAACAATCTTCGCTGGAACATTTTCCGTCGAGACGACAGCCGCAGTCTCAACATTGATGGGGAGGATATATTTGAGATTCCGAAGAGTGATGACTCCAAAAGTTAAACACACAACTACCAAGACAACGCCAGCCAAAACCCTCACCGGGCTTGAGATGGACTGAGAAGAATAGCTATTCGCTTTTTTCATGGAAGAACTTCCTCAACTTCCTTTGTGCTTTCGCTTTGACCGCAGCAACACCCTGAAGCATCGGCTGCTGTTGTGGCTGTTGTGGCTGTTGTGGCTGTTGTCCTGGTAGGTCAGCATCTTCTGGTTGAATCCAGCCTTCTTGAAGAGCCTCCTGGATTTTGTCCGTCGTACCTGGAGATTTCTTCTTCATTGGAACACCCCATCTGGTGTATTCCTCTTCTTTACTAAATCTGTCTTGAAGACTAACGTATGGTTTATTAGGCATAGCTATCACCCAACTATTCATTCGCTCTTTTGGCTCCCATGACCTCCATTACAATTTTCAGTCTCTCTTCTGCTGTGCCTCTCGGCAGAAGAATGTACGACTTACCATGTAATTCCAAAAAAGAGCGAACGCAGCGGTGGATCATCTCTGCCTGCTCCCGGTCGTTCCATCTTAACCCATCCTCGTCGTAGATATCAAGTGGCTCGCATAGGAACACGAATTTATAGTCCCTCAGCGATTTAATAGCCTCTCCGTAAAGATCTGTTACTGCTCCGTATTCGGCCTCTTCCGGTTCTCGTTCAAGACTTGACAGGAGTATACCAGCATAAATGTAAGCCAAGAACCGAGGACTAGCAGAAAGGCCGACTTTGTAAGTGGAAAGGACTTCATTTTCTCTGTCTAGTTGTTTTTGGTATATCAAGATTTGTTGAAAGACACTGAAAGTATTGCCATATTTCTCGATATACTTTCTGGCCATTTCATCAACAACGCTACTCTTATTCGTTATGGCTCTATTCACCGATTCAGCTATGGAATCTTTACCTGAACTTGGAGCGCCTGCAAATCCTATCAGTATGTTGTCTTTCCCATTTTTCAGCGTATATTCATTGTAAATCATGGCTCATCCAAGAATTCTATTTTGTCAACGATTCCATTGAGGTATGCTAAGATGTCCAGTCGAAAACGCTTCGGGACGATAGCAATGACTATTGATGGTTCTGACTGTTTCACGAACTCAGCCATCTGCTCGAAGGTCTCATCCAGTGCCTCAATGCTTTTCAGGACATGTTTGGACAGGAAATAAGCTGTACTACCCGGTGGCACAGACACACCGGGAAACACAATAACCAAGGGCTTAGAGTCCGGCCTTTTGTCGGAGATAAGTGAGGTATTCGACACCTTGTTTGACATCCTTGAAAGCCATCATCTCGCGACGATCTCCCCAAAGAACAACAGTCGGGGCAACAGGTCGCGATGGGTTGAAACCATTTCGCCTTGCGAAAGTGCTGGAAATCTGGTACGATCCCGGCCTGAAAGCAATTCTCTCCTGGCTATGCTTATAGAAGATTTCGTAATGAGCGTCATGATGGTGTCCGATGCAACCGATATCGAACGGGATTTTACCCTCATCATACCACTTCTTCACAGTATACCCGAGGTTGGAGGAAGAGTTGAAGCGATATTTATGTCTCATGCCGATGACATATTTCTGATTCCCAAGCTTCAGGTTGATATATGCCTCATCTGGTGCATAATGCAGTTTATGCTTTCTAGATAAAACAGACACCATGTCTATACCAGCAAAATCTATCGTCCAGTCATCATGGTTTCCAGAAATCATGACCAAAATACTATCATCAACATTCAATAGATTCAAATAATGGTCATAGAGTTGCCACTGAATGTCAGGGGTTGATTCTTGAAGTATGACGGCTGTTTGATGCTTGATATGGTTATCAACTCCATCTCCTCCCAGAATAGCATATGCGCCCGGAGTGGCAGCGATCAATGCCGCATCTTCTGCCATTTTCTTCAGATCGCACGGTGCATATGGCGCGATGTGATGGTCTGAAATGAAAGAGATAGCGATTGGGCCAGGATCATCAATGATGGTATCAAAGAAGGGCATACTCAAATGCCTTTCAATGATCTTCTCGTTGACTTTGCTTGCAGCTTCCCAAAGTGAAGCTATGTCTTCTTGACTAGATGCCCAGTGAACAGTCTGGACCTTGCCTCTGCTTTGCTCATCAACCGGAACGAGTACAGATTCAAAAAGCTTGGGGTCAACTTGAGCCTCGACCTGTTTCGTGAGTTTCTCCAGAAGAGAGATATCTCGCTTCGAAATCTGAATCGAATTACTGATTTCAAATGCTTCGTTATTGTAAACGATCTTGCCGTTTTCTCGGCTCAGGGTGCCAGCCTTGAATGCTCTGATTGCCTTGTCTACTTGGGTTGTTCTTAAACCAAGTTCTCTTGCTATTGTTCTCTCGCCGTATCCTTCCTCAACATAGTTGAGGACTTCATTGATTTTTATTGGCGAAAGATGAAAGGGCCATTTGCTATTCATATATTCCTCCGTTATGAATACGATTTCATGGAAAAGGACCCGGAAACCTTTTTCAAAAGGTTAATAGTGTTTCCGGGTCCTTTTCCTTTTTCATACCGGTCAGTTCTTCGTAAAATCGCCAGGGGCAACATTAGCTGCCACATTGGATTCTTTAGAATCCAGCTCCCTATCGTTTTCACGATCTGATCCGTGTAGCCGTTCTTCTCTGGCTTTCTGCTTCTTCTTAGCTTTTGACCAGCCCTTTCGGCCACGGCGACGCTTTTCGCTTTCAGGGACGAAGTGGTGATCCCACTCTTTCCATTTGTCGTTGCCAGCCTTAACGGCCGCTTTCATCTGTCGCTCGACTGACCAGCCGGAAGTGTCCCCGAACATTCCTCTGTCCGGGTCATATATTGCCTTGCAGTAGTCATCAAAAGTGCTAGTCGCAGTCAATTGAATTCTAGGCTTTCTCTTCCTAGCTACATTGGCTTTATTATGCTTCTTGTTCAACGTATTTCTCCAACGTGTTGAATACAGAATGATGAATTCCCTTACCTGTTATCAAATCCTCGGTCGTCTGCCAATCTTCTCTATATAGATTGGAAATCTTCTTGGCTTTGATTTCGCGGTCGATGTACTCATTGAATCTATATGGCATATTGAAGCTGTAAGGAATAACTCCAGCCATATTCAATGAGGAATCAGGTCTATCATCTACAAAAAGGAGCAGCCCCAACTCCTGAGCTATCAAATGCTTCTTTTCGGTAGGGCTAAAGAAAACACAGCCCGGCGAGAAGCCAAGTGATTGCATCACCTCCTTCGTTGCCTGTTCGGCTGGCTCTCGCCGGGCTGTGATAAAGCAGGTCCTTGCGTCCATTCTTTTCCAAGAAAGGATTGCATTAAGGACCTCTGGAAAGGGCTCCTGATCTCTGAAGAAATCAGGAGTCAAGAATTCGCCTTCGCGATATTCTTCCCATCCAAACTGTTCATGAAGTCTAGATCTTTCCAGATCTTCAAGCGTAAAATCTTCGGGTATCCATCCTGCTTTTTTACAAGCCTCGATCAACGGCTCTGCACAAGGGAAAAGAACATCATCCAGATCAAATCCAAAGTCGTATTGTCCTTCAGTTCTTGCCAACTCTTTCTCCATACACCAAAAAGCCCCGGCCAGAGGCCAGGGCTCCTCGGACAACTTCATTATAACGAACAGGTCACTGTCTCTGCAAGTCGATAAACTCTAATAGAGTTTCGACCGAGCCGTCAAGGTCTCCCGCCCTGTTCTCAATGATGTGGTCCACCAGGGGATCGGCAGCCAGAGCGGCCTCGTCTTCCATCAAGGCGATGCGGTCGCTGACCTGCCGGGCGGTCTCTCCCGTTTTCTTAGCTCGCTCCATGATCTGACCAACGGGATCCTGTGCAATAATGGCGATGACGACCGGACGGATGATTCCGGTGTCGATACTCCAGTCGTAGTACGCCTTGATGCCGTTGAAATCCAGAATCATGATGACATCCTTGCCAACATAGAAATGATCCCAAGCATCATTCGCCACAGAACCGTACCAATGGTTGTGATATCGGCTGGTCTCAGTGAATTTACCCCTCATATCTTCAAACTCGTCCTCCGACAAGAAATAGTAATCCCGCCCATGCTTTTCACCATCTCGCATAGGTCGGGTTGTATAGGTTGTCGGTTTCACGAGCCGATCATCTCTCGCCAAAGCCCCTGAGACGATTGAAGTCTTCCCAGAACCAGAAGGCCCAAAAACCAAGAACAAACGATCAGCCATTACTTCTTCTCCTGTTTTCATCTGCTTCTCATTCGAACAGTGTAAAGCAGATCGTTGATAAACTCGTAGTCGGGTTCGTCTCGTTCCCACGCTGGATTTTCCCTAGCCTCGATGACTTTCTCGAACATCTGGTAGATGTATTCGAAGAAACCCGCCAGAGAGACCTCATCTTTGCGGATTTTGCGCAGAAAATCAACACCGTCGTTGGGTGGCATTGTTACGAACTGACCCGTGGACAAGCAATGATAACCCGACAAAAGAAGACGCAAAGAATGAGCCGCATGCTTTGTGTCATATCTTCCATCAAAGTATTCTGGATGGACTTCGTAAGCCGCCTCAAAGTTGGCTATGCGCTTCACCTTGTCACGCTTCAGTTTATCTTGGTCCAGTTGATGAACGCCAAAGCCGATTTTCTTGAAGTCTAGCTTGTTGAAATCGTAGGTCGTTAAGATGCTGTCAGCTTTAACCGCCTCTTCTTCCACAAAAGCGGCCCAAAGCTTCGATTTCATGTCATCGACTTGACTGATGGCGTAGTTCGAAAACGCCTGGAAGATTCGTTCCGGCACCAAGAACCTGTCGGAGTGTTCTCGCAGTTCACGGGCTGCGTCTCCGAGCACCAAAACGAATTGCTCATCTGCGAAGAGCACTTCAAGAATCGTTGGGTTGTTGGCAATGCAACCGTTGATGAACTTTTCGATTTCCTGGAATTCAACTTGTTCACCGCCGAGATGAACACGAGTCCCTGCACGGCCGGTGGTTTCCCGGTCGCCCTTGACGCTTAAGATTTCACTCAAGGGCAGCACATGGAAGCCTTTGATATCCATGTCGGAATCTTCGTGAGCAAGGCCGAAAAGCCAACTACCAGCCACGACCGCATATTCAACTTGTTCAATGAAGTTGTCGGGGTCGTTCAGGGCCATAGTGGTCAGATGGTTCAGCGCAGACATGTGGGTCGTTTCATCCCACTGCCTGAACTCTCCAGTGACTAATTGTCTGTCTTTTCTATATGGTCGGACGCTCATCATTCCCACCACTCTTTCTTGTTTTTAGCAGACTTGTCGATGTACTCTTCGGGAATCATAATGGACTTGCCATAACGGAGGTCCACCTTGTCTCCGTTCGGGCTGATGATCCAGAACCATTTCTTCGGATCGATTTTAGCGGGATTGAAGTCGCCACCCCAACCATCCGTCAAAACGAAGACGACATCGTATCCAGGGTTGTTCTGAAGGACCCATTCGACAACGGCCTCAAAGCTGGTGCCGCCGCCGCCGGGAATGACCTCTTTGCCATCCTTTTTCATGGTCCTCAGATCGAACTCCCGAACATCAGCGTCAAAGGAGCAGGTCTTGACACCATGGTCTTTGGCGTGATGCTTTGCGATAGCGACGAATTCACTGACCATGAAGTCCGGGACACTGCCCGAAACATCGATCATGAAAAGCAATTCGATGGAAGCCCTGGCCTCTGCCAACAATGAATGCGGCAGAATGACATCAGGATAGATGGTTGCCAGCTTCGGATTGAAGCGCCTCCAGTTTTCAGTGAACTCTTCATCGAATCGTTTGGTGACAATCGTTTGGACATACCGGCGAAGAGAGAACTCATTTTTTCGCTTGTATACCAAACGACCAGCATCGCTGCTTTCTGTCCCTCTTGTTTTATCCTGATTGTCGCTACTGAAAATCTCTTTGATTTCCTTGGCAACTTGCTCGACACGCTCAGCGGGGATGTCAATCCACCCGCTATGATCGTCGATTGACTGACAGCCGCCTCCGACGATGATTTCGAAGCCTTCACCTTCTACGTCATCTTTGCCGATGTCTCCAGGGTTGACACCCTGGCCCTCACCGTCGCCATCATCGCCCTGGCCTTTACCCTGGCCTTTACCCTGGCCCTTCTTCTTCTCCCCCTTACCATCCTGGCCGGTGTAGACGATTTCGAAGATCTTGGCTTGCTTCAGGATTTCCTCATAGACCTTTTCTGCGCTAACATCAGCACAGTCGTAGCCCACAGCCTTTTGTCCAGACCAAACCCAATCCGGGACATCAACATCTTTGAAATCCCTAGAGATAAGGTCGTTGATAACCACATCGCAAGCAATGTTCCAGATCTCCTTGAACTGCATGTGCCGCGCCCACATCGGATGCGCCAACTGCAAATGTAGGGTCTCATGGATCATCACAAACTTGATCTGTTCAGGCGTCAAAGTATCGAAGAACGAAGCGTTCCAGAAATACTTCATGCATTTCGTGATCAAGTTGTAAGAAACCGCCGCCGTTTGTACAAACCTCGGATCATCAACGAAGATAGGCATACTGGTGTTGAAGATGAAGTATGTAAACTGCGGGTACTTCTCCTCCATTTCAAAAAGCAAGTCAAGGTAGTAACTCCGCTTATAAGCATAATCGGAGTAGTGATGATCGACATAATCGATCAAATTCGGGGGTTTCTGCTCGTGATCAGTAATCCCCGGTATGATAGCCTTTGCTTCCTTGCTCACTCTTCCTCCTTTTTGGGGGCGACAGCAGCGATGCTCTGGAACTTCAGGACATACTCCTGGAAGAGAGTCGGAGTCTCACCGTAGATGCGATACAGTTGCCGCCGAACGTCTTCAAACTTGCCTTGACGATGGACGAGTTTTGCAACGAAATCTTCTGGCATCGCCAGAACGACATCGGCCAACTCGGCGATCTGCTTTGCATCCAGAGTTTGCAGAATGCGGCAAGTATCCACAAACTCCTTGTTGTGGATCTCCTTGCTCCGCAACACTTCGATGAAGTGCTCCTGGTTCTTCTTGATGTGAGTCAGGTCGATCTTGCCCAGTAAGTTTTCGATGGCCACATGCAGGTCCTTGAGGGGCAAAGGATGATCCAACGGGGAAATCCACCGATGGTCAATGCCCTGGTACATGGCATTGATGATGATTTCCACTCTTCGCGGCGAGCACTTTGAGCGAAGGTCATCAGTCAAGCCATGCCACCATTCAAAGACTTTCTCCGTCAGATGGCGACTGCCGTACTTGTCATCCAGATAGACTGGATTCAACTCATACGGGACATCGATGTGGAAATGGAACCTATCCTTCAGAGCTTCATCCAAAGGTTCGGTTTCATAATCCTCACTATCGCTCGGGTTGATCGCAGCCCAGGCCATTTGCATATGCTTCAGGCGCTCACCGTTAAGGCTCTTGAACTGAATGATTTCAAGAACGGCATTGCGGACTCTCTTATGGCTACGGTTCAGTTCGTCAAAGAACATGAACTGCGCCTCATTGATATCCTTGGCGCGAAGATATCGAATCATATCATCGTCGTTCTTTGATTGCTCCACTTCGGCACGGCTTTGGAGATAGAGCAACGTTGCCTGGACCGCATCTTCGCTGGGCCGTTCCTGGCTCAGCCCCAAGATATGTTCGATGGATTCGCGGAGGATCGCTTCTGTTGATAGGCCCTCTTTGGCCTTGAAGGGAACGGGAATACCGATCAGGTCGGCAAATGGATCCAAAGTCGAAGTGCTGAAGTATTTCATCCTCAGCTTCATGTCACGGACGATTTGGTGAGCCAACATCGTCTTCCCGACGCCTCGTTCACCTCTCATCAGCACGTTCAGGTTGTGAGTTGCGGCCACAGTCAGGGCATCTTCAATCTCACTGAATTTCTTACGAGCAGCGCTCAAAGTGGGAGCGCTATGAGCACCGGGAGTGCCAGAGGACATGCCTTTATCTCCTGTCTTGGTTAGGCAAGTTTTTGTTGCAGTACGTTTTCTTCAGGAAGTTCGAATTCAGTTCCGAACGCAGAGTTGTGGTTAAAAGACTGCTTGCAGACAGGGCATTTAATCGTGTAATCAACCTGCACCATGATCATTGCGACTCCTCTTTTGGAGGAAGCTTTCTTTTCAATGACCTCTCCGCAATGTGGGCATTTGATCTTCATTCCATAACATCCTTATTATAGTAGGGCAATAGCAGTACGTCAAGACACCTTAGAGAATTTCTTTCTCTTGACGCCCAACTGCTCTTCGGTGGCCACTTCGGGAGCGCCCTTGCGCTCGTCTTCGAGCGCAAGTTCTTCATGTTCGGGCGGATCCTTGTGGAACTTTTTCAGCGCGACTTCACCATAGTCTTCCGCAATCTTCTCTAAAATCTCTGCCTCATTCCTCAAGGTCTGATCGTCCAGGTTCTCAGCATATCTTCTCCATTCGGAAGCTATGGCTTTCATTGTTCTAAATGTATCTATCTTTGTCATGATCGTGCTTGCACATCCGCCCTTGTTCGTGGTGGCCAGACATCTAGCACAGCGTCATAGATGTCACCTTCGGGCAGCCTTCGATTGTCGAGGCCAAGAGTCACTTTTTCCAGTTTTTGAGGATCGGTCGGGTCGGAAGACGGATAGGTGTAGGTTTTTGCTGAGGCGTCATATTCTCGATTGTCGTTTGCTCGATATTCGCTGTCAAGCTTATTAACGCCCTTGTGGCCCTGGAGTTCATCTGGCTCTCGATAATACCCCTCTTCATTCATCTTATGCTGACGGCTTTCGTCTTGATCATCTCGTTCACGATCAACTGCTGCAAGACGAGTTTCAAAATCATCAATGTGATCTTCTTGGAGGTATTGTTCGATATCCTCCCAACCGATGAGTTCGCTGGAAGCTTCGAGCTTAATACAGGATAGAGAGACCGGTGAAACATCTTCTGCCCCTGTTTCATCAAGAGCGTCCATAACAGCAGAAAGGACATTGCTTTCGTTGTCATCCTTATAAGCCATTTTGAGAAGGGCTGAATGAACGACTGCATCTCTGCGTTCATCAGAAATGCAAGCATAGATTTCCCTTAATGTTTGCTCTATCTTGTTTCTAGTAGAAGCCATTCGTTCTCTCCTAAGGGTTTTTTCTGCTAAACTCCCAAAGTCTCCTTCTTCTTACAGCAAATTCTGGCAAAAAACCTTATGACGCCAACGCCCGTAGCGAATACATCTGATAGAATTTATAGCATTCGCAGGCATTTCCCTTCTTATTGTTGAATTTTGGTTATATGAATGATTTTGGTTGGAAGATTGAGAATCATAGAGGGGTGAAATTATGCAGAAAATGATCTATGGGGTGTCTGTAACCTTTGAAGAGGCGCGAGATTTATTTTCCGGTTGGCGCTCATCGGACGATATCCAAAAGCCATCTGATTTCAACGGAAGAACCAGCAATGCGAATGGGCTGGTTTTTTGTTGCCTTAATGAAGAACAAGTGGCTATCGGAGTTTTTGTTCCACCGGACCCATATGCTATGCCAGCAATACCGAAGCATAAACTTTGCGAAAAGCTTGGGGCAAGTGATAAAGAGTTTGAAGTTTGGTTGTTGGGGGAGGAGATTTGACCCTCCTCCCCGCAACATCAGAAGTCAGTACCGAAGAGGACGCCCATGGCTGGACGGCCATAACCTTCAAAGCTGTACTGCCAGCCTCCCCAACCTGCGACTGAGGAGTGAGCGTCGCCCCAGAGGCGCACGGATGCACCAGCGGCGAGTGAGACGTTAAGGGCCTCGTCGGGATGGTTCAGAACGACTCCGGGGGTCAAACCGATACCATCGGCGACTTCCCAGGTCCAACCCAATCCACCGCCAACACCATCGTCCTCGGTGTAGGTGGCGAGCAGGCCAAGGCCATTCAAGCTTCGGCGCGGCTTAGGCCCAAAGAACTGCGCCGAAGGGCGCGTCGATGAAACCTGCTCCGGGTCAAAGACTTCCAGCATGTCTACAGAAACCGATCCACCATAGACAAACTGAGTCTTACCGTTTCCGTCCCCAAGATTCTGCATAACGCCGACAAGAGCTTCAACGTCGATATACTTACTCTTGATCACCGGATAACCAAACATCGGCCCGGTTGCGACAGCATCATCGCTGGTGTCATACACGGTCGCCCAATGGAAACGAACGTTGTACGGCAGTTCGCGCTCCATAGAAAGACCCGGCTTTGCGCTCTGACCATCCTGAATGTACAAGAGGTTGAAGCGAGTGCCGTCAAAACCGCTGCTGACCGACTGAGCCGAAGGCCCATCAGCAGCGGTGGGGGTTACGACTTCTTCTGCAAACGCGCTGATGCTGCACAAGGCGATCACCAACGCGACGAGTAGCTTCCTCATTTGCTTTCTCCTTTAAGTAAAACATCCTCTGATATCTCAAAGTCTTCTCCAGCACCAGGGATATTATAGGATGTTTCTATCTTTACGGTTAGGCGGTCAAGGGTCCAAGAGTAGCTGCGAATATCCTCCAGAGGCACCAGACCTCGCCCCTTGTTATTCCATCGCAAGGTGACATGGGGCAAAAAGTCATGGGATGTTCCAAAGTTTCCCCAATTCTTTTCACATTCTGATAGCAGCCTGGAATACAACTCAGCCCCTCTTCTCATTTCCACCAAGGCTACAAGGCATTCGTTTGAATGCTTCATCAGCCCCACTCCCGTAAACCTGCAATAAATCGGTCCAAAATCTTGGGCCAACTCATTGAACGATTGCCTCACCTTTTCTGGATCGTAGTCCAGAAAGAGATGATATCTTGTTGTTTGCAACAAGGTAAGATGCGATTCACTATCAATATCCAAGTGTTGCATTACCGCATTAACGCTTGGAGGCAAATAGTGAGCTACATAGATCCTTGTTATCATTGGTGTTGCCATCAATGTGAATCCGGGTTGTCTTTCTTGGTTTCGTAATCAGGGTTGAGGAATTTGTAGACCGGCCGACGCTCGGCCAGTCTACCCTTGACGGGCTTAACAACGATTCCTTCTCTGATATGAGTATCCAACGTGGACTGACCCTGGCACAGGGCTTTCATGGCTTCAAAATCGTATGGGCCACGATAAAGCTCTGGTACAGTCATTATACCATGTCCCTCGCAGAACTGCAAGAAGACATCATAATCAACGTACTTGCCATTGATCGCCAAGTCGAACGCACGGAAGAGATGCTTCTTTGGGGATCCATAGACATACTTGCCTTGGACGCCGCCTCCGAAAATCTCTCCGAACAGAATAACCGAACCTCTCAGCCCTTCCTCTCGGACAGAATCAAAAGCAGCAATCAGCTTTTCAGCGCCATAGTCTTCAACGGGGACGTAGTACAAGCTTCCCTCGTTCAGTTTGCGGCGGTTTTCGCTACTTCCGATACACAACACCCATTCGGGCTCACCATTTTCGCCTGCCTCGACAACGATGCCGACTCTGGAGCTAGAGTTATGAACAACTATTCCATTAGCAAAGAAATTATGGGTTTCTGTTTCGATATCGTACTTACTTCTGTTTTGTTTCGGATCCCCACACTTTTCTATAGAATTTATCTCTTGTTCAACAATAACTGTTTTATATTCAGAGACGCATTGATTCGGCTCCCATAGAAAATCGGATTGATATCTTTCTGGCAATTTATACTGCATACTCTTACAGATATAAGGGGATATCATCATCCATAGCTTATCAGAAGCGTCAGAATTAAGGCATATTCTCGCATATCCATCGCTATTGTTTGATTTTTTGGCCTCTATCCCAAAGCGATTCAACCCAGATATTAGGCAATCCACGCTCTCCTCGGAAAAACCACATACTGCGAACCCAGCCCTATCTTCCTGCTCCCCGCTTGTAAAGCGGCAGCCATCATCCATATACCAAATAGCTATTGACAACGGCGATAAAAACTCAAGAGTATCATCCGATACTTGTTTGCCGCAATCTGTTATCATGTGCGAGAAGTAATGCTTGATAAAGAAAGACGAAATAGTCTGAGATCTCAAAATCTCAGACCCATAACCACTTTCGTAAAGATCTTTATTCCCATTGGATAATCCCCCCAAAAGAAGCATACAATAATCTACGTAATCTTCATTTTGTAAAATATGGCTAAATTCCATAATAGCCGAACTATTCATCAGTCGAAGACTACCGTCGCCAAGGAGTTTCCCCAAAATTACTTGTTTCTGTATATTGGTTAAGTCCATTTCTGATCTGTGCATGACGACCTTATGTAAATTTGGATCTAATTTATTTGCTGGTACATAACCAAATGATGTGGTATAGATTAAATGTTGTGGGGTACACGTTATTGAAAAGAAAGAATTACCTCGCCCCATACCAATGCGAGGTCCTTTAACCCTGAGCCAATCTTCTGTCAAGCCATTATTGAAGACATTAGTAACCAAAGTTGGGATCGCTTTTCCGTTAGGATCCAACCCTAATACCCAGTCTCCTATTACAATGTCTTTGATTTCCTTGACAGAAAAATCCGCCATTGTCACACGACTTCTGGCCTGCAAACACCCGTGCAACTTTTCGGTCGCAACGACTTCCTCACCAGGGAACAAAGCTTCGGGGTAGTTTTGGATTCTTTGGATGTCGGTGAACTTGTGGAACAAAATGTTCTCCTGTTCCATGTCACCAGAATCCAAACGCTCTGGCGGTTCGTATTTATCGATGCCAAAATGAGCCTTGAGATCTTCTCCGATTTCTGCCTCGATGTCCAACTTGCTTGCTGGCACAGAGAAACCGTAGGAGGTGTAGCTGCGAATACTGGCAGCGCGAACACGACCCTTCTCTTCATTTTTCATCCAAGAAAGGTATGGAGTCACGCCCCATTTGTCAGCAAGTTCTCTCGGGAGCATCGCGTCGGGCGGGATGTATAGAACGGTGTCACCCGGCTGGACGTTACCCTTCTGAGTAATGACCTCCCATCCAAGGATCACAGCTACCTCCAAACGATCAGCGTTTGGATGCGGCTTGACATCGATAACCCTCTGTAGTGCGACGATTAGATCGCTCATGGTCTACACTCTCAATCGGAAAGTATTATAACAGCCTGACGCCATCGTGTCAAGCAATTCCTGACAATTTCCTGAAGGCGACGAAGACCTTCGTTCCGACGCCCTCTTCGGAGTCGATCCAAATTCGTCCTTTATGGCTTTCGACGATCTTCTTACAGATAGCCAGTCCCAAACCTTCTCCAGCACCCTCGTTTTGAGAGTGTAAACACCTGAAAATGTCGAAAGCTCGGTTTTCTGGATCCTTGGGCATTCCTATGCCGTTGTCCTCAATGCACAATATCACTTCGTCTTTTCCATCGCAACAAATGTAGGCGCAAACGATATTGTCTTCTTTCTGAGGATCGCGAAACTTGTTTGAGTTCTCAAGCAGATTTTGGAAAAGACGATAGATCTGGCTTTCATCACCATAAATCTCTGGTAATTCATTCACCACTATCTTTAATCCATTGTTTGGTAGTATTTGTATGACATCATCGATTATTTCTTCCAGATCTATTATTTTGGAATCAAGAGTTTTATTTGTCAATCTTGATAAATCAAGAAGGCCATTAACCATTTTTGTCATTTTAGTGGCAAACACATGGATCTCATCCATCAAGCCTAGGGCTTTTTCGCTATCTCCATCGCATTCTGCCAGCGCCTCCCCCAAAAGATCTAGTCGGATATGGATATTACGCAATGGAGCTTTCAAGTCATGAGATGCAACATAAGCAAACTGCTCTAATTCTTTATTGGAGATTTCTAGCTCCATTGCATACTGCTCTAGTTCCATTCGAGCTTCAACTTCCTCTGTTACATCTCGATATGTCCCCAATATCCCCACAATGGTCCCATGACCATTCAAAACAATGGGGACTTTCGATGTCCTGGCCCAACCGATAGCCTGCCTTTTGATATCAGTATAGGGCTCCTCATATTCAACCTTGGCTTCACCATTTTGAACGACTTTTCTGTCATCTGCTACATAAATGTCTGCGAGTTCTTTCCAGGGCATGTCTTGATCTGTTTTGCCTGGGATATCCTGGACACCGAGACCGCAAGCCTTCGAAAAAGACTTGTTGCCTCCCAAGTAGACAGAATTGGTGTCCTTCCAAAAGATTGATTCTGGGACAGTATCAAGAACAAGACGAAAGATAATTTCAGCCTTCTGAGATTTCTCTTGCATCTTTTTCAGTTCGGTTATGTCTCGACCTATGGCAATGATTCCGATGACTTCTCCATTGTCATTTTTTAGTTGAGTTTTTCTAATGGAGTAAATACTGTCATCAAACCGAACTTCGGCAATGTTCTCGCCCTCAGAGAATGCCTGTTCGTCTTCCTCTAAGCGATCTTTCGCAAATTGGATGTCGAACAGGTCGAATGGTGTCTTTCCCACAATCTGTTCAGGAGATTGTCCTACCACCTCCACGAATTTAGGATTCACGGCCCGATATACTCCCTGATTATCTTTCAGGTAAACTAAGTCTGCAACGTCTTTGAGGATTTTGAAAGCGTTTTCAAATAATGCCGTATTCATCACACCTAACTATTCCCAATACTTCTCCCATTCTCCTGCTCGTTGGCTTTTTAAAGACTCTTTGTAAGCGTCTGTTTTGATCTTAGCCATCCAGAGTTTATGACCTTCGCCGCCTTTACATACGACTCCTTCAGGTATGGGCTGATTAATTGCGTATTTGGATGATAGATCAATATCCATATGGCGGATTTGAGCCATTAGCTCTGGACCAAAATTGGCCTCTCGAATCTCTTCGGCCACGGGCAGATGCCCGAAGAGATTGACGAACTGCCGTGGACTTATGAAGCCCTTGCACGACTGCTGCGGAGCCTTAGTCGGGCCTTGAATGCTTGGATAGCTTTTCATCAGGGTCTTTATCTCTCATGAGACGATCCATCTCGTCTACGATTGCTTGGGTATTTTCAATCGTCCTCTTCAGTCTCTTAGCTGCTTCATCCTTGGCATACTTAGGAGAATAAAGAGTGCGGTGCCCGCCACCACCTTGACCACTATACCATACATCCACGTAAATGTAAACCCTTCCGAATTGGAATTTATCGAATCCCCCGGCGTCTCGCAGCCGAATTTCGGTTTTCTCCTTCAAGAAGTCAATGTCATCCTCAGTGTAGGCAACGACATAGTAGACTTCTACTTGCTCTTCTGTATCAAATTGATCATGATAGAAAAGATGGTGGATATTCGATGCTTTCGTGCATAGACTTCGGAGTCTGCTGGTTAAAGCATCTTCTTTCTTGATTTCTTGGTTCCTTGTCTCTGCCTCCTCCTCCGTGAGCCAAAGGGACTCGTCCATTGCCTGCCATCGCGGCTGCTGTTCTGTGGCTTTGACTTCTACGTCAATCATGACCTGCTTCGGTGTTTCTTGTTCTTTCATAATCTTGGTTTTGTTGGGAGCATAATGAACATAAAGTCGTTCATGGACATCATCAGTTGATGCCTTTACTTCAGACCGCAACTTCCCCATCATATCTGACCAAGACTGCCGCCTCATCAGCACAGAGCATCTTTTACCATTGACAGTTGAGACGATAGTGCTGTCAGGACTAAAATCACTTAGGTGATAGATTTCTACGTTATCTCCCACCTTTGCAAAGAAATCTGCCAAACAGTCATCAATGACCTCTTCTTTGGGCCTGTCAAAATCAAGGTTTAGATTGAATGTTATTTCGCCGAGGTCTTCTTCTACAAAAAAACTGTGTGGCCATCGGTTTTTCTCTCCGATGGCGGCATAGAAAGGTCTAACATGACCTTCGTCTTGTTGAATTTGCCTACAGTATTCTTTGAAATTCATTGCTTTACAGGTGTTTTCTAGTCTCCTGTATGACTTCCTCTAGCTCCTCTTCTAGATTTTTGATTTGATCATCTAGTTCGGAGACTGTGCCATGCCTCTGTTTGGAGGCAGCCCGCGCTCGCTTCTCTTTCAAGGCTTCCAGTCTGGCCGTCATCTTGACGACTTTCTTTCTCAGCCAGAGAAGACGAAGAATGTTAAACATTGATTCGTTCCTTGATTTTCTCGGCGACAAACAGCGCATGTGCCGCTGCCCCAGCCAAACTTCTCGTCCATCCGCTACAATCGCCTACAGGATAGACACTTGGGATTCCTTGATAATACAATTCCTCGGGATCTATGAGGGCTTCCTGAGAGTACATCTTGACTTCAGGAAAATACATAATCCCACGCTTCACTCCTGGGAAAACCCCTTCAAGCGACTCCAAAAACTCCGAGATCCCCACCATTTGACGGTATGGGATGGCATAGCTCAGGTCGCCAGCAACAGCATTAGGATAGCTCGGGTTGACACCGTTCTCCTTGATACGCTTTTCAGTTGATCTGCGGCCCTTTTTGAAATCAGGATATGTTTGCATCAAGACGCCGCCGCCAGCGAGAGCGTTGGCTGTTTTGCAGATGCTATTACAGTATGTCACGGGGTCGTTGAAAGGCTTGGTGAACTGGGTCGTCACAAGAACCGCAAAATTGGCATTTCCGCTAGGTTCAATCCCCGATTCTGATGAATAACTATGGCCATTGACACATGCGATGTTCAAATGCACGTAATCTTCCAGGGCTACAACACCATCTTTGAGACAACTGCAAAATAACCGGACTCTTTCGTCAAAAGACGACCTAATGCTGATTTTTGGTTCATAGGACCACTGATAGAACTCTTCGAAGACCTCATTCGGGCATTCGTATCTGATTCCTATGTCTGTTGCCCCCGCTGAATGGGGGAAAACGCCGTCTTCATAGAGATGGCCCATGAAATCAGCACCAGATCGACCCACTGCGACGACGATAATGTCGAAATCTTGGTTGATCCAGGATTTCCCAGCCGAAGAGTACCGAATCTTGGTCGGAGTCACAATACGAGCTTCGGTGTTCGTCAGAATGTTGATTCGGCTTTTGAGCTTTTCATAAATCCTGGAGACAACTGCCTGCCCAATATCGCTTCCCCAATGCCTTGTCGCACCATGAATGAGAGAAAATCCGTTCCGACGACAATCTCTTCGGAAACTCTCGGGATAGTCGCTCTGTTTGACCGATCCTTCAGGTGCGCCGAAGGTCATGAAGAAAGCATCGGCTAGCTGGATAGATCGGTTGACCATATTTATCGGCAAAATCTCCGTCAAACGATTGCCAATCAGCGGAGAGAGATTGAATTTACCGTCAGAATTCAATCCAGCCCCACCGAATCCCTCCGTAACATTGTTTCTCTCGTCAATATCCGGCCCTCTTTCGAACACGGTTACATCAGCAATATCACATAACTGCGCGGCAGATACTAACCCAGCCGGGCCAGATCCGATTATAGCGATTTTGGTTCTTTTCATCTTCTTAGATAGGATAAGCCATTTGAATAATATCCAAAGAGTCTCTATGAAATCTAAGATTTCCATAGATCCTTTTTGTCTTCACACCAAGCGGCTTAAACCATTCCCTTTCCGTTATTTTTCTAGCGCTTGTTTGACTGATAGAAAGTAGATTCGAGATATCAGTAGTTGTATATGGATATTCATAATATGATTCGCATTCCTCAGAAATATCCCATTTATAAAGATAACTACTTACAGGACATTCTCCGATGTAATCAAGAAATTCCTTCGTGTTATATACTGACATCCCTATTTCAAATGTTGGATTCCCATCTTTATTAGGAGACTTTTTAACCATCGAATTTCTAAAACCCAATTCATACAAAGAATTCGATAAAAACTCTACCTCCTCTTTTTGAAATCCATTAGTACAAAATCCTATTCTATCCCTACTCACATATCCATCACCTATATACCAATGGAGACAAGTTAGCGGAGATAAATTTAAATCTTTAGGCACTATCTTGACCTTATTTAGGTACCATCTATCATATATGCTTGTTAATGATGGGCTAACTCTAGTCTGAAAATAATATGCAGTGTTACAAGCATATCCCTCTATCTCCCTGCCTGAGTATTCCTTTATTTCACCGGCTCCGAATATAGACAGCATATTCCTGAGATAAATAGCATACTCTCTATTAGAAGTACCATACAGAAAATTCGCATTTATTGCCTGTTTTGCAATACTACCATCACCTAATAATTCTCCGTTGATGATCTCCAATATGTTATTTGGAACAATTATTTCATTTTGATCAGTATTGTCTTTCAGTATGTTGGGCTTCAATGTCTTCCTATAAATAGTGGCACATCCCCTGGAACACGTTATTTTATGTATGTTTCCCCATTGCGATTTACACACAAAGAATTCTTTTTTACATATAACACATCGTTCTTTATTTTTCATCTATATCCCATTGCATCTCTTTTCTAATTGCATCTCTGATAAAATCTGATAAAGAAATATTACGATTTTCTTTTACAGACTTCTCACGAAGATATTGCTTAATAGTCTCCAGTTGATTTTGCGGAAGTCTAAACGCTACGATTTTTGTCTCAACCTTCATACTGTCCATTTAATCTTCCTGTTATACTGTTATACGCTAGCGCCTATAATACCTTCATTGATAGAAAAATCTCCCCGAAGCCGGGGCTTCGGGGAGATTATAACGGAGAATCGATTCGGCGTCAAGTCTGCTTGGCGGGCGATGTGATTGTTGCTACATAATTCGCCTGATCCCATTCGACGAGATAGTCAGCCTTCTCGAAATCGCGGAGCTTGACATGGGTCCGGCCGTTAATCAATACGCCTTCTCCGACATCAACGCCATCGACGATGACCTTTGGATGACCGGCTGTCCCACCAGAAGGTTTCTGATAGCTTTCAACCCAGCCCATCACTTCATCTTGTGTGATTTTGCCTGGACATCCAGTTGACATGAACTCTCTGTGGAAACGAACTTTGAGACCATTGCCACCATAACAGACCTTGTTCAAGGCTAGCTGCAAAGCAGCAAAAGCTTTCTTTTGAGCCTCTGTTGGTTTATCGGTTGTTTCAAAGTTTCCAACAAGACAGACACCAATTGAACCAGGATTTCCCTTAGTCCCAGCGTGAGCGCCTGTATAGTCCATCTTGCGGCCAGCATAGATCACGCCTTCAGTTGAGATGACGAAATGATAGCCAATCGCCTTCCAGCCATTATGATTGACGTGATAGTTATGGAATGCCTTGACAGTATCCAATCCCTTGTCATACTGAGCAGCGGTGCCCGAGTTGTGAAGGACCGTCATCCATACTTTTCGCGCAAATGGATGACTCTTGAGATACTGTTCAACATTATCTTTGGTGCTGGAATCTCCGATGTTATCATAGGTGCCTATCGACTGCATCGACGCTCCCTTTACCACATGGTCATACATCATAGCGATGGCATCAACATTAGTCGCGCCTTCGCCGAGAGCAAAAGCTTCAGCGTTCGCCTCTGAATTCCAATCCTCTAGATTGTATTGTTCCTGAGATGCTTCTTCAGCCTCAGCAATAGGATTCATTGTTTCTTCAGACATATCTATCTCCTTGCCTCAAACTGTTGGAACATGTGGGCCGTCGTTGGTTTGAAGCTTACCTCTAGTAGGATGATATTCATCTACATACTTTCTAACTTGTGGGCCGGTGATATTCTTGCCGATTCTTTCCAGATATTCATGAACTTGCATCACTTCTCCAGTCTTATCGAAGATCGCGTCAACTGTAGCTCTCATCTCTGGCTCCAAATTGCAAACTGGACACGAAGGATCATTCGCTTTCGGCATGTTCATAAACCTGACAACAGAGGCGTCTAGCGTCTCGGCCTTCTTCTGCATTCCTGGCTTCGGGTCTTCATAGTTGGCCTCTGAAATCACATCCTGGGGCCTGCGAGGGTTGGTATGCGGTTCATGATAACCCTTTTCACCGCTGGAATCCAGTTGCCGATATACTTCTGCCATCTTTGCCTGCTCTTCAGTCAATTGAGTTGACATATGTTGGGGCGGGCCTTGGTAAGCAGATGGCTGCGGGCCTTGGTAAACGGCAGGTTCTTGCGGTCGAGGCTGCTGCTTGTTCTGTCTATGGGCAATGGCCTCAGCCAATGGTTGACGCTGTTCGACTGGAGGACCTTGAGCCCCAACTTCTACCTCCCAATTGGTTGCCTGAATAGCTGCGTCCAACTGCTCTTGCTTCTTGATCATATCTTCCTTCATTCCAGAAAGAACCTCGACGCTCAAAATGTTGACCCAAGAAGTCTCATGCTCTTTTTCTCCGATAGGCATCCCCTGAATGCGATCCAAAAGCGCGTCATATAGGGAAATGGTGTCCTGAACACTTCCAAGTTTAGCAACAGCCTGAGCCAAAGTCATATTAGTGCCCTTGACGATTACAGAATTATTGATTTCACTGATTCGGCGAGTTAGATTGACTTCTTCCTCGGAAAGATCGAAGAATTTTTGCATTAGGCGAGCGCCAGACTGCATATATTCTTCTTTCTGGCCTTCTGGTGCCCATACGACACCCTTGAGATGTTCAACGAGAGAAGCCCTTCGCTTCTTGACGGACGATCTATCGATCAGTAGTTGACCTAGTTTCGGCATTTGATTTCTCCTTTATTGATTGTTTTTGACTAATCACTTTCAATTGCGAGCGATACTCACACATTCTTTCTTATATGGGTTCCATTGCGGATCATCTCTTTGATCTCTTCATAGCGCCTCAGAATCTCTTCGATGTCGTCTTCATCTGTGTAATGCTCTTCTTTGGCTTCTTCAACCGGGTCATTTTCGGCATGGCGTCTTTCTTCTCTCAACTCTTGCTGGCGCTGGATCTTCTTGGACATACTCTTTTTCCAGCATTCATCACAAACATGCAATTTGACTATACACCACTCCTCATACGTCTTGGGATAAAAACTATCAACCTCTCCCCTTAGAATGATATTGAGGATCTTCTGGATCTTGAAATTGGGGATACTGCCCATCGGGACCAAAGCTTCAGCACCGGAACGGACGAAGCCATCATAGCAGACATGGCAACGGCATCTAATCCGCGTAACCCCAAATCTTCCATCTTCGATATGGCCATCATGTCTTGGTTGCATCTGTTAGTTCCCACTGGTCCAGAATCATCTTTCTAATTGTATAGCAAACAGATTTTAGACCGTAGCAACAAATAGTAGCGTTGAGGGGTAGATTATTGACATTTTGAAGAAGATAGATTCCATTGTTCTTGACGAATCTATAATCCACAGGGGCTTTACCGGAGACAATTGATGGAAGGACTGAAAACACGGCTGATGACAAATCTGGCATTTTTCTTTCATTCAGCCCGAGCGCAACAATAATCTCTAAACTATCCGATAATCTGGGGAAGATCTTGTCAGGACCCATGATCTTATGAGATTTAACTTCATAACCCAGATCTTCGAAAGAACTCTGAAGATGTTTCAACTCATCTGGGGAATATCTTCCATATTCATCTATTCCAGAGCACAATAAAGCAAGGCTGGTCATTTCTTATATTCGATTGCTAGTTTGATGCAACGCACGGCATCCCACAAATTGTCAACACAAATAGGCATCGGGTCGAGAGCCAGGACCCTGTTCTTTTCATCGACATCTCGGCCCCTGACGCCCGTTTTCACCAAGAAAATCTCTCTAAACCCTATCGTCTTGGCAAATACCACGTCTTCATAGGAAGCTCCGATGAAAAAACTCAGATCGGTATCTGGAATGAAATCTTCTCGGATCTTGCCAAAGATATCCATATACCCATTATCTGAGTAATATGTCGGGATATACATGCCGATCTTCTTTTTGAAGATATTGTCTGCCTCTTCTTGATTGCTGTGATATCTATTAGAATTGTTGATGATTACGACTTGCATGTATTCAGAGAGGGTGGAAAGTCCTGGTTTTGCAGAACCAAAAACGATCAAGTCCTTGGGGAATTTGATTTCTGGTATAGAGTCGTCTACGAGAACTCCATCTTTTACGATGAAAACACAATCTCGGATTGCTGAGATACTTCTATTGTTGTTATTGTTATTCATTACAATGTGATTCATTTTAAGAATCTTCTCCTTTATCCTATTTTTGATCGGTTTCATCTACGAGTTTTAGTTTTGGCCTCATTGCTTCTTTCGAGGTCATATCTATCTCTTTTGTCCGACCAACCTTCTCTTGAAGGCTTTCCCAAGCATGTACCGCATAGGGAAGAAGATCTTCTTCCTCCTTTTTTGCCAATTCCCTGAGAGATGAAACTTCTGATCTAGCCAAATAACTATCTAAAGCGTCGAGACTATCTTCTATTTCCAAAAGGATGCGATGGAACCTGCCGTCAGAGCTATAGCAATGACACTGAGAGACTTCTTCCTTCAGGGATTCTATTTTGTTTCTAGTCCAGCCTGTCATCATTTCTCCTCCCCTATTATATAGGAAGGTCCGAGCTAATGATTGTGTTATAATTGTATGGGAGGAAATCAATGCCGATTTACGTTTACAAATCCAAAGACGGAGACACCTTCGAGGTCAAGATGGGATGGAGTGAAGCAAAGAAAAAGCCCGTGATCGAAAAGGATGGAAAAGAGTACAAGAGAGCCATGCAGTCGTTCTCGCCACAATTTGTTGGTTCTGGATTCCATTGCAACGACTACACTAGCTAAAACAAGGAATTCTCTAGCCGCTCAATGAAGATGTTAACATGTGGCTCAACTGTGTCCGAATAAAAATAGCACAGAATACTTCTGTGGTTCTCTATCATGTCACCTCTGCTGATAGATTAGGCAGCATCGCATCCGAAGGTCTTGTCCCGGACATGTCTAGTTCTATCGGTGGAAAGTCTTATGATTCACATCGGATTGGAAGAATCTTTCTGTCTTCCCCTAATGGTATCTCCTTTTGGTTCGACAAGTCGCAACGATTTATTGAGAATGGCTATGAAGACTGGCAAGACTTAGGGATGGCCCCGGTCATTCTTCGAGTTCATGTCGATAGCGGACGCCTTGAAAGAGACGAGCTAGGGTCTCAAGATTCTTATTCTGATTCGTTTTTCTATAATGGTGTCATTCCGCCAGAAAACATAGAACTATGGGACGGCCAGGGATGGATGCCTATCCTCGATCTGGGAGATATCCCAATAGATGAAGCCTTCGACGAAGAAGGCTATATCTTGCCACAAAACAAATCGCCATTTGGACAGCCTGAAATAGAATCTGGATAAAAGCGAAAACCCCGGATTTCTCCGGGGTTTTCCTTCAACCGAGAGATTGACCTTGTTTTGACCAATTCTTTGCTATTGCCTCACAGAATCTTACCATGTCTTCATGGGATTTATCTGCCTTAGCATAATTGGCCATATGGCTTACGAATTGAATGTTGTCCTTAGTATACGGTAGTGAACTGTCGATTCTGTCAATGCTTGCTCTTGCTATAACATCTGCCTTTTCATCAAATCCATTACTAGTTCTTGGAAGAACTAAATGTAATCCAGTATATGGACAAATCCCATTTTGATTTGTCCATATCTCTCTAATGTCATCTATTGAAACTTCACAGTCCTTTCTGTTGCTATTATGCATCACTTTGATATAATATCTAAATGGACTATCTTCATCTGGCTGTCTCTTATATTTCCTCAAATGATCATTGTTCCTATTCCCATTTCTATTTGACACTATTCTACAACATGATAGGGAACAATAAATAGGTCTGCCAAGCTTCAAATTCCTATTGATTTCTCCCTGCACTCTGAAGAATTCATTTTTGCAATCAGGATTATCGCAGGAACATAACCGGCACTTGATTCCATTGACATTTTTGATTTCATCGTAAACCATAAAATCCACCTCTCTCCCTATTATATCTCAAATAATGGAGATGGTGGATTTTGTTATGGAGATGTCGGCATCGAAGCCGAGTCCGCAACCTGCGTCCTCAAGGCTCCTACGTGCGTTTTCAAGAGCAGTGGCTTCAGTTCTCGGTCTACAGCTTCTTGACTATCTCTTGACCGTTAGAACCTCACGATTATTTTCGCGCTGTCGGTCGTTTGAGCCCCGGCTGGCTAGTTCCTAAGATGAACGCTTCCCGAATCGGAACACTTCAGGTCGCGCCTCGCTCTGATTATCAGGCTGCGAGTGGTAGTGCGTTGTCTGCACTTATTGTTTTGGCCTTTTTTGAGTCGCCTTGCCAACGACTGCACGCTCCTACGATTCTGCTTCGATCACGTCGAAACCTGTCATCCCCGACAACCACGATTATAACAGCCCCACCGCTTGCTGTCAAGCGATTGAACTGAATTCATCGGGCCACTCTGAACATCACTTGTTTGTTCAGAAGTGCTTTGTCATTATATAGCAAAATCTTCGCGACTGAACGATCTGGAGATCCATGATAGAAAAACATTCGCAGATTTCCAAATCTAGCCCATTCTCCTTTACAGGCAGCATAATCGATGTCAAGTTCTCTAACCCCTTCTGCTTTGCAGATGTATGGAAAGAGACGATCATCAATCAAAACTTTGGATGGTTCCTCTTCTGAAATTCTCTCCAAAATGACTCGAAAATCCAAATCCTCAGTCAGTCGGTACGAAGTCAGGACCGGGAACATCTCGAAATGGAGATTACACAATCTAATCATCACATCATTGATTCTATCGTAATTCTTATTCTTTCTCCGAAGCATCTCATAGTTCATTAAAGTCTCACGGAGCCCAAGGCATCGGAACAATCCCAACTCCGATTAAAATCCCCAAGAGGTTTACAAAAATAGAGATCCCCAGAAGAGCATAGGTTATCTTCTGTATTATTTGCTCTGCTTTTCTTGTGCGACCAGAAAGATCGTCTAGAACATGATTTAATTCCTTCAGAAAGCTCATAATATCACTGTAATTTTTCCCATCTGAAGAATCCTTGAAGAGCTTTTCCAGTCCTGAAATCTTATTGGTCAAGATAGTTAGGCTTTCGGCTGTCGCTTTATTATTTGTAGCCGTTTCAAGTATCTTCCTAGAAATATCTTCTAGTTCTTTCAATTGCTTGAAATGAGAATCGAAGTTCCTGGTCTGTTGATCCAGGATCACATCCTTCGTTTTGTCGAGACGGTCTTGAAACAATAGGATAAGTTCGATGACCCTCTGGTGAGCCTCATAGGCGATGGTAATGAGGTTATCGTTGTTATTATCTGGCTTGTCTACTCTCATCTTTAAGTCCCTCACGAAGGCTGTCTAGCTTTTTAATCACATATTCGTGAGGGATCTGTAGAGAACCTTTATAGTAACCTACTTTATCATAGTAGAAATCATTAAAGATGATGTCCATCAAGCTCTTCAGTGATCTCGCTCCAACTGGAGAATTGACAGCCGCTTCTGCTATCGCTTCAAGGCTTTCGTCATTTAGACCAACATCAATTTCATTCAACTTGAATTGGTAGACGTATTGAGCATATAGTGAATTCTTGACATTAGCCAGGATCCCCAGCATATCTTCTTTGGACAACGGCTGGAAAGGAACTATGACCGGGAAGCGCCCAACAAGCTCTGGCAAAAATCCATATTTGATCAGATCCTCAGGCCGAACCATTTTCAATAGCTCAGCTCGTTCGGTTTTAGTCGTATGACCGTCATTCCTAAAACCGATCTTCTGGCTCGTGTTCAATCTCTTGGAGATGACATCTTCTAGCTGTGGAAAAACTCCAGCGGCGATGAAAAGGATATTCGTCGAATCAATTCTAATGCCCCCGAGAGACGGATGCTTTCTTTGAGTTACCTCAACCGGTTGGACATAGGTTGTAGTGCCCTCTACGATTTTCAATAAAGCTTGCTGCACGCCCTCGCCCGAAACATCGCGAGTGATCGATACGTTCTCCTGAGATTTCTTTGCAATCTTATCAAACTCGTCAAGATAACAGACTCCTCGTTCAGCCAAGTCAACTCGTCCCTGACTTTCTGCAATTAGAGAAGACAGAATGACCTCAACATCATTACCAACGTATCCAGCTTCGGTATAGCCCGTGCAGTCTCCGATTGTGAAAGGAACATGAGCGATTCGGGCAAGCGTCCTGGCGATATGAGTCTTGCCAACTCCGCTGTCACCAATAAACAAGATATTGCTCTTAAGAATGTCAATTTCTTTTTCGTGATCTTGAATCGTAGTATAGTGCTTATGCAAAGCAACAGATAATGTCTTCTTTGCTATTTCTTGACCAATAATAAAATCAGACAGTTTGTCATGAATGGTAACCGGAGTCAATTCCTTGAGTTCTCTCTGAATCGGGTCAAGAACGTTTTCGACATCGCTTTCAATTTCCAGAAGATCGATGATATTCGGGTCCTCTGAGGGAAAGGGCAATTGCCCTGTGTAAAGGCTCGTGAACCCCTCATAGGCTACTCTAAATTCAGAAGAGACCGGGACAACACCCATTGGCGTCTGAATCCCAATAACCTCGCTTTTTGATAGAATTTTGCCGCTGATTTGACACCTATATTTAACACTCGCCATTAACCTCGGCCCCTTCTTTTCCTGTTCTTTAGAACGATTTCTTTAATAGCCTTATTTTTAGGCTTATTGAGGCACTTATTGCAGATATGCATGCCCTCATTGTTGTTGCCTTGTTCAATATCTGGTGGTGGAGCGCATTCTTCCATGGTTTTCCCCTCTTCAACGATGAAGCGACTGATTTCTCCGTAACAGAAGTCGCATTGAACAGCGACCATTGTAACCTGCTTACCAAAATACCGGATGTATGGGCACTGATTAGCTTTATCGGGGGCGGCATATCTCGGGTCGAATTCACAAGCCTTGATGTTGTCCTGGAACCCCCTCCATTTCACTTCTGCGGCAACATCATGGATCTTGTATTCTTTCTCCCTCCATTTGGGACATACAGTACAAGGCCAATTCAGATCATAGGGTCTAGCCATCTCTCTCCTCACAAAAAAGGCTGTCAGCCTCATTGAGATTATATCTCAGGCTGACAGCCCTTGCAAGTTATTCTCGGGATATGGTCTATCGACCTTTTTTTATTATCATTTCAGTCCCCGAAAAGGACCATTCCTTCCTCATTAGCCTTGTCAACAAGCCTCTGCTCAAGGTAAGTATATCTCGGTCGCTCGCGAAGATTCTGGATGGCAGCAGTCAAAGCTCCGACCTGCCCGACCATGACGCAAAGCTTCTGCGTTCTGGTCAGGGCCGTGTAATATAACCGCCTTTGAAGCATGATCCCGAAACTCTTATGACACAATAGGACCACAACGGGGAACTCGCTTCCTTGGCTATTATGACTGATGAATCCGTTAGCTATATAGTTTTCTTCCCCAGGGACGGAAAGGTCATAGACCTCAGCAGCACTAGGCTCTTTCGCCTCAATCTCATCATAGAAATAATGGTTATCATATATCTCTAGAATTTTGGCATAAGATGGGGTGGATATATTTGTTTCAGTTAAAGACTCAATAATAATCTTCAAATGATGATATCCCACATTCTCAATAAAGCCACTGGCAATTGAACTCATCAGTTTTACAACTTTTAATCCAAGAACTTTTGATGCACTCTGGCTATATTTTTTGCCCATCTCTTCCTTTATTTCATCTCTTAAGCTTGAAATAAGTCTTTGGGCACCAGGGATATGATCTGTATTCGTCTTACCCTTTTTGGAATCAGATCTGTCAACAATTTTTGATAATGCCAGTCTCTTGTATTCAAGTCCAAAGCCTATAAACTCTTGAAAAATAGCAGTATTCTGGCCATAAATCTCTATTCTATATGAGTTAGATTTGTCTACAAAGATTCTTCTTGATATTATGCCCATATTCAGCAACATTACTTGCGTTTGTCTTGCAATATGCTCAGAACTCGTTGATAAAACTACCCTCGTAGTATTCCCACTCGCAGATCCATCAGTGTCAAATAATGCTCTAAAGAATGAAGACTGAACTGATCTGGGAGAAATCAAAATAGACCACGGTATTTTCTTATCTCTACAAGACGCATAATCCAAGCCCATAGCAATCAAGCATTCTCTTGCTGTTTTATCTATGTAATAGAAAGTCTTACACTTACCCGTCCTTGATCTATTCTGTACTATATTCCCTCCAAATAGTTCTTTGATCAAATATCTGAATCTTTCGATAATGAAATCATCGGCGCTATGAAGACACAAGTCATGGTTTTTGTTTTCTCTATATGATCCATCACCAACTAAATATCCCATTAATTCCGCCACACGCTCGTCTACAACAATAGGATATGTTGAATTATTCTTTCTATTGGGGAGTCCATTGGGAGAATAATCGATCTCTACATATCTATCGGAAAATATATCCTGTCCCCTTTGAATCACAGCTATATCTCCTTCTTCGATATCTGAGAATATTTTATATTGTGTTTCTAAAGACTCTGAGTCCCATACCAAAATTCTATGCTTACCAGAACCTTCGATTTCATAATCCATATGAGTCCTAAGGATTAGAGTCTCTTCATAGTCGCCAGTAAACGACTGGACAGCAGTCTTTATACCGTTTTGAGTCATAACTCCTTCTTCGATATCTTTAAGCCTGCTACCATCGGAGCGTGTATTGCACATTGTTTTAATCTCCCTCATACCATATTCTGTAAATATGAGAGATTCTCCTACAATACACTTATGAACAGTCAGAGCATAAGACAATTCCAACTGATCAATATCCTTATTGTCATAATGGACAACATTGGATTGTTGTTGAGTGCTCATCGGATCTTGACTAGCATTGTCTTTATTTTTGAAGAGAATACCCAATGCTCTATTGGGAGGGTCTATGTAAACAATATGACCAATATCTCCATTGAAAACATCTTTGTCATAGTCGTTTTCCGTTTGAATGACCCTATCTCCCAATCTGAAACGATAGGGCTTTGATTCAATGAAACGATCATTAGTACCATGAACAATAGGATTAAAGAAATCTTGCAATCTGGAATTGATTTCTACTGTCCCCAAATCATATTTTCTCATTGGGGATAAAACTTGGATGTCCTCAAGACTGTATCCCAAGCGCTCGTTGAGGAATTTTTCTATTACTTTCTGTGTTGCATCAACTACGTCTTCAGCTTTATTCTTGACCATGAAGGCCATGTCATCTTCACCATCGACGAAATCAGAGATGCGAGGGATGTTAAGACCTTCGATATCCCCATTGTTGATCGCGTGAGCATTATGAATGATCTGGGAGCCTTCTGCTTGACGGAAGATCTTCTTCAATCGGACGCACTTGACGACATCACTGTTGATTAAATCTGGCAAGACTTTGCCTGGGCCAACGCTTGCCAACTGATCTGCATCTCCAACGATGATGATCTGGGTTTCACGATCTGTTGAAGCCAGGATACTAGCGAAAAGTTGCAAATCTACCATTGAAGTTTCATCAATGATCAAATAGTCAGCTCTAATTGGAGAAGTCTTGATGTCATGCTCAAGATCATAGTCTTTCTTGAGCGCCAAGGTTTTATGAATGGTCGCAGCCGGGCGACCGGTCTGAAACTCCATTCGCTTCGCCGCAATCCCAGTTGGCGAACAAAGAATCCTAAGTTTTCCCCAACCATCAACGATGTCAAGGAAAGCCCTCAAAACAGTAGTCTTGCCGACCCCAGGGCCTCCAGTTAAAATGACAACCTTGTTGCGCAATAGAACCTGGATAGCATCATATTGCTCTTGAGAATACTCAACCTCTCCACTTGGCAGATTGTATTCTGGTGGCTCAACTGGTATTTGAACCCGGATAATAATCTCATCTGCCACAAATTCTTCCAAATGATAGAATTTGCTAAGGTAGATTCTGTCATCATCAATGACAACAAGCTTCTCCTTGTGCATTTCCTCTAAAATCTGAGTAATCTGCTTTACTTTAATGTCTATCGGATTTTTCAGTTTTGACGATTGGTCATCCAGGGAAAGAATGAGCCTTTCCTTGGGGAGATAGCAGTTTCCAGACCAAGTAGCGGCCAGCAGGACGTATTCAATGAGCGCCTGAATACGGCGGGCATCATTTGGGTCGATACCCTGAGCTAAAGCTACCTTGTCGGCAAATATAAAACTAATGCCCCTGACTTGACAAAGGCTGTAAGGATTCTGCTTAATGACCTGGAGAACATCTTTGCCTTCAGATTGGAATTTGTTATAGATTCGGAAAGACTCACTAATGGTCAAATCATACTTTTGAAGCTCGGTGATGATGTTCTTTAAGAAACGATGTTCAACCCAGCACGCTTCAATTGGCTCAATCATCTTCTGAGAAATACCAGAGATTTCGATCAGGCGTTGTGGATGATTGTCCAGGATGTCAATCGTTTGGGATCCGAAATGGTTGACGATGCGTTCGGCATAAACTGGACCAACTCCGAAAAGAACCTTAGACAAAAAAGTCTTGAGGTATTCTTCATCATCAATCTGGCGCTCTTCTCCCTTTGTGATTTCTACCTGGAGCCCATACTTAGGATGATTGACGATGGTTCCCTCAACCCAAAGGCGCATACCTTCAAATGGTATGAAAGCAAGATGGCCAGAAGCATTAAGGAAACCTATGTCACCCGCATCAAACTGAAGGGCATACCAACCCTTATTCTCCTGATGGGGCTGAGGGAAGAAAATACGGTTCAGGGTGACTTCCCCACTGAAAGTCTCACCTGGAACAAGTCTTTTTGTCCAAGATACTGCCGCTGATGATTCCTCTTCTTGTTTAACCAATGATGCCCAATTCTCGCTCATTATATCTGCCTTTTAGAAACCAAGTTGGAGCTTCTGAATGGCTCCACTTGGCAAAATATGATTTCTCGCCAATGTAATATCTTCGGTAAGCCTCAACTGAGTCCTCGCCCTGATATTCTTCCGGCATGGCCTGCGGAGGTTCTGTAAACCCAATGTCTTCAATCAGAGGTTCATTGTCGGCAAGCCATTCGATCTTTGCTTGCGTCTTGTGAATCTTGTTATATCGGAAGGTGTATTCATAGCAAAGTTCAAGAGCAAGATGAACCAGCCAGCGATAGTTGGAAAGCGAAGCGCGAGCCCACTTGCAACAAGGGTGATTCTCGTGGGTCAATCGATAAGGTGCCTCGCCGCCGCTCGACCAATGAACAGATGATAAAATCTGAGCAGATTCCAAAATCATCTTAACGACATGTTTGTCGCAATGATGATAAGCGCAGGCTTTTGGATCTCTGTCTAGAAAGAATACGTTCAAGCCTTGACTCCTTTGAGGCCCGTTCTGTCGTTCCCCTTCAGATTTGCACGGATATCATAGATGAAATTGTGCCAGAAATCCGTGTCCATGCCCTCCAGGGGTCTTATTATATCATCCTTGAACTCATCCGTCAAGGAGTCTAGGGCACAATTGAAGACAAGCGCCAGGAATTCCTCAAGGTTTTCCCAGGAAGGCATCTTGCCGTCCTTGTAGTCTTTTCGGAAAATAGAATTGTACATCAACGATGAGAGATAATCTAGCTCATTGCTCAGGAGATCGACTGTGTTGACCGCAAAAATCCGATGGGTGTTCCTGATGATTTCCTTCGTTTTCTCTGGCGAGACGCTTCCGGCTTGCAGTTTTCTTGGGAAAGAATGAAAAACCTGAATCCTGGCTATAGCAATGGCGAAGTCTTCTGGCAATTTCTCGAACCACTCGTCTGTCATTGGATGAATACCGAAATAATCAGCATAGGCTCTCAGAAGTAAATATGCTGAAAAATCATAGCCGATCATAGTGTGAGGATAGTCTGGAAGACGCCGCTCCCATTGCTCATTTAAGGCTTTAATCATCTTTTCTGGATGCTCGATACCCCATTCTAGATCCTTCTGGACCATATTCAAAATGATCTCTGATTTGATTGGGACATCTTCTAGGCCCAGCTCAAATATAGTATCCAGAATGGCTTTCTGGTCTTCATTCTTCTGGTCAAGACCCCTGATGTAGTTCGAAAAGTTGAAAACTGCCGAATGAGAAGCCGGAATGTTATTATTCATGAGATTCCTCATCTCGTCAACAGTATAAGACTTGGGAGCTTCCGGCTCCGCAACCGCCATCCACAGATCTTTGCCCTTATTTATTATGCGATCAATCTTTTCTTCCAGACCCTCACAGAAAAGCTGAAAAAAGTTCTCATCCTCAAGGAGATCCTTTTTTGTCTCGTATTCTATTTCTTTTTGTGAGTCAGATATGACCCATTCACCCTTGCATTCCTCAGCAGTGCTGACGTACACCGTAGGATCTTCCAGTTCGGGAACCGAACGATCTTTTTGAATTGCCAAAAGAAAATCGTCTTGTGTTTTGTAGTAGTCTCTAAGCTTTCTTCTGTGATCTAGAACTAATTCGTCATTGGTCAATATTTCATCGATCCCCTCTGGCCTTTCCTCTTCCCCAAAAACTCTCCTATATCCAATCACTGGTTCATGCATATAAATATGAATGAAATGCCAGATAGCCTCGTCAATGACTTCCTCACTAGGATCTAACTCGGGTTTGGGAGAATGCCTCAATATATTGTATGGATCTTTATATTCACCATCTACATAGACATAATCGTTGAAGAAGACTCTTCTATCTATAGTTGATTTATCGTTGAGAAGAATGGCGGTTCTGATGTGCCATATGAATTCCTCCAGAAGTTCGGGGGAATCATTGCCAGAACGAATCATCTCTGCTAATTGGATTGCAGTTGACCAGTGATATTCATTGGTGTAAACCCAAACTAGATTATCTGTCTTTGAAGCAGCAATGATGATTTGAGGCTTGAGGCCATCTGCATAAAAGTGAGCCTTCGGGACGATAGAAACCCCAACCGGGTCGAATAGCCCGAGCCGATTACGAATATGACCTTCGGGAAGCCCCAATAACTCTTTCGTTTTGGGACGATGTTCTCGATAGAGAAAAACCGCCCGTTCGCAATCGTCCAAGAGGTTAGACAATCCCATTGAACTAGCCAAAACCCCATCAAAATCAAACTCAGAAACAACTTTTTTGCCGAACTCCTTCAGAAGCGATCCATAAGTCTCTTCAAGATCTCTATTGTAATGCGTCCCTCGTTCCAGGCTGTCAATACACAAGTTCCGATCAGTATTGTCTGTCCAAATGAAGAACTGAAGCACAGGCTCATAGTTTTCGGTCACGATTTCATAGTTGCCCGCTCCAGGATCCGAGATGGAATAGAACAGCGCAGTTTTAGCTGCTCCGCGAATCTGGTAGCAGCAGCTATATTCGTTGTTGTAGCCCAAAAATAACTGTCTGGGGTCTTCGGGCATGATCCGTCTCAAAATAAAGCCATCACGCTCCAGGTGGATTGTAGGTAGCGTGTCGCGACCTGCGCGGAGTGCCAGAAGCTCTTCGAGTTTTTCCTTAGCTTCGTGAATCTGCCTATGGGTCAATCGATATTTCAGGCCCAAAGAAATAGACCAATCCTCGCAGTTCATTTCTATTAGCTTTTCTTTGACCATTCTCTCTTGTTCGTAATACGAAGTGAACAGAATCTCATCCGAAACGCCAAAAATGTCAATGAGCCAAGAAAAACTCATCATGCCGCTGGTAAAATTGGTGTCGTTCAATTTATGGGTAAACAAAAGGTTGATAATGTGGTCTCTAAGTAGCTTTTCGATCTTGTCGTAATCTTCTCGACCCCAGAAATCTGAAAGGGTTGCGATGATGTTGCTGACAAACCCATGAATGTTGATTTTCCGGCTTTGTAGTTCCCCAACGACAAACGGGGCCTTGAACGAAAAGAAGTAGACCAAAACTCCGATATCGACGGGATCACTGATCGTTTCCATCAAAGCATTGAATAGCTTGAAAGAACAATATGGCACTAAAGAGTTGTGGAGTAATCTTTCGACAACATTGGTATCAGTTTCATTGTCATAGTTGTAACTCGATATAGTGCCATTGGCATAAACCAACAGTTGATAGATATCCTCGAAGTAACTCTTGCCGCGAGTCCTCTTCTTGATTTCTTCTTCTCTCTGTGATCGATCCAACTCCCAATATTGTCTGATCTTTGAAGCCAATATTGGATCTTGTTCAAGAACTATCCATTCTGAGTTATCAAAGTCTACCATAGCTTCAAGACTTTCTCGATTTTATCTCCCATTGCCAGATTGGAGATAACTTCGCACTTGTTATAACGGGACTTTTCAGGAAGTTTGTTTTCTGCGTAGAAAATGACCTGACCAACGCTAGTAACAACAGTTGCATAGTCCCCTTCCATCAAGGGAACCGCTCCAGCAACTTTACCTGTCTTCTTATCTACTTGTCCAATGTTGCTGCCCTTGCTGATGCGGCCACTAGCGACCCGGATCTGATCCATCGGGACCTTCTTACCCATACCATTTTCCGTCAAGAATAAGAGATGTCCAACAAAGCCGGATTCGATCACAGAGAGCGATACGGGAATCCCTCCAGAAGCCGAGAATCCAGCCACGCCCTGAGTTTTGACACCAGATGCTTTAACGTTTGAGCAAGGATATCTTGTGGCGAAACCATCGGCACTCATGATGACAAACTCGTGGTCTTTCTGCCGATGAGAAACAGCCGCCACAACCTGATCGCCATCAGATAGCTTGATCGCCTCTTGCTTTCTTGAATTCCTCAAATCGAATTCTTCAATGGGACTCGTCTTGATCTTTGCTCCAGTAGTCAATATTGAAACGCAATGCTCCTTTGCATTGTTGGGCAGAATCAAATAGTCAATGAGTTCTTCATTATTGTCGATTCCGAGGACATTGCTGCCATGGCTCTTTCTCGTGTTCACATCAATAAGATGTAATGGGCTGATGTAACAACCTCCAGATTTTGTGACCGCCATCAAATAATCAAGATTTGCACAATCAATAACTTTAGCTATGCGCTCGTTTTCGCTGTTAGTCAAGCCATCAGTGAAACGCTTGACAACATTAATAGATCCATCATGTCCGACAAGAACAGACAATTCTTCTTCTTCGATCAGGTCCGTGTTGCTGAACTGCGTTGGCTCACCTTGCATGATAACGGTGTATCTTTTGCAGTCGCAGACCTTACGAATATCTGCAAGCTCAGAAATAATGATATCATCGATGCGCTTTGTTTTGTCCAGGATATCCTTAAAGTCCTTGATGCTAACACTGAGTTCTTTTTGCTCATCCTTCAATTTGGTGCCTTGCAACTTCGTCAACTGACGTATTTGCATATTGAGGATGTATTCTGCTTGTTCTTCGTCGAGGCTCAGCAGCTTTATGAGTTTAGCCTTGGCATCATTACTATCAGATGCAGATCGGACGATCTTGATCACTTCATCTATTTTGCCCAAAGCAGCAAGGCAAGCCTCGACCATCTTCAAGCGATACTCTGCTTTAACGAGTAAAGCTTCAATCCGACCCTTGATGATAACGCGGCGATGTCCGATGTGAGCCTGAAGCAAATCAATCATCGAAGTTTGCATCGGATTGTTTTCAAATAGGATGTTCTGATTGACGTTGAAATTGATGCGCAAGCGAGTCTTATCATACAATTCATCAAGGACCATTTGAGCATTCGCCCTGGGCTTGAGTTTAATGATGATATTGGGTTTGTACACGTTTCCTTCAGCCTCAGAACGATCCTCGATATCTTCGATGCTGTCTGCTAAAATGGAACTCTTACCCTTCTCAACAATCTCAACGATGCTTTCTATGAATTCGCTCATCCCGACATTGGTGCCACGGTCGAGGTTGGGAAGCTCAGTGATCACAATCTGAGACGAAGAACCGACAGATTCAATGACGGCTTTGCCCTGGACTATAAACGCTCCCTTGCCGGTTTCATAATAGTCCCGAACGCCGCCGTTCGCGAAAACGATGCCTCCAGTGCCCCAATCTGGTCCAGGCATAACCTTGAGCAAATCATCGACTGTCGCCTTGGGATTCTTAATGAAGAGTTCGATGGCCTTGCAAACTTCACCCGGATTGTGGCAGGGAGTCACAGAGGCGATACCCACCGCGATACCATAGGTCCCGTTGATCATGACATTTGGGAACTTGGACCCGAGATACAATGGCTCTTCTAGTCTCTGATCATAGTTCGGCTTGAACTCACAGATGCCTTCAACCGTATCTTCTAGCATCATTTCAGCAGCAGGACTGAGCTTTGCTTCGATGTACCTCATCGCAGCGTGATTATCTTTGTCCATGCTGCCAAAGTTCCCCTTGCCGATAATAAGGGGGACTCGGAAAATCCAGGGCTGTGCCATTCGTACCAAAGC
>Ga0210043_1000164_pt1 | contig 73575 bp, 90 predicted proteins | sample CryGeymet201501t_FD_183990 | JGI IMG/M metagenome (GOLD analysis project Ga0210043, IMG submission 183990) | Groundwater microbial communities from Crystal Geyser aquifers in Utah, USA - Crystal Geyser metaG 2015-01t (SPAdes) (version 2) | ecosystem: Environmental > Aquatic > Deep subsurface >... | reverse complement strand
CTGCCATGTTGTTATTATGATAGGCTTTATACTGTCCTTCTCTTCTCCTGCATATATTTTATGACAATGTTCTGCAACATCCCATTCTATTTCAGAGCTGTAATCTTTAAAATCCGAATACATCTGTAGAACCAGAGATACAGTAGGCACAACAATAATAATTCTTTTATTATTTTGTCTATGCCATTCAGCTAAAGCATATATTATGAGAGATTTTCCGGAAGAGGTAGGACTTACTATGGTAGCTCTTTCATTATTAAGAGCGTGAAGAATTGCAGTCTCCTGAAAATAATGAGGCGTAATTTTAAAGCCATCGGAATGAATATTCAAACTGTTCATAAAACTCTCATAATTGACATATGAGACATCTTTTATAGGAAGCACAGAATCATACTCAATGATTTTATATTCTCTGTCAGCAGCAAATACCTGCAAATGCCGATACAATCCTACATACAATGTTTGATTGGTATAATTGAATAGCCTTTTCTTTCCATCCCACATGCCGTATTTAACTTGTGGCATAAATTTAGCATTAGGGACCTCGAAAGAAAAGAAATCAGACAGCTCTTTCAAGATAGCATTATCCGCCCCAATCTGCATATAAGTTTCATTTAATTTACCAACGTGTATATCACCAAATGACATTTTAACTATTCTCCCCGTTCATAAATTTAATATATTAATGATTTATTTCTGCTATTTTTTAAAAGTATAAATATTCAATAAACACAACAAAGGAGAATTATGTTTAATTATATTATATACGAAACTACTAATACTGTCAACAATAAAATTTATGTAGGAAAACATAAACAAAAAGGTATTGAATTTGATGGTTATCTTGGATCAGGCAAAGTATTAAACCAAGCAATACAAAATATGGAAAACAATTATTTACCAGAAAAATTCTTTTTATTTTTGATAATGAGGATGATGCATTCAAAAAAGAAATAGAAATTGTTAATTCTGATTTTATTAATCGCAAAGATACATATAATGCCTGTACAGGTGGTATTGGCGGCTCCACTAGATTAGGCATGTCACATAATGAAGAAACAAAGAAAAAATATCAAAATCAAATAAATTAACTCATCAACAAAGACCAGAATTAGCTATACATCTATCAAAAATAAACACTAATAAAAAACATTCATTAGAATCAAGAAACAAAATATCAAACGCGAACTACCAAAGATTTAAAGACCCAGAAGAGATAAAAAAATTAAGTATAGCTCACATGGGTAAAATAGTTTCTGAAGAAACTAAAAAGAAAATGCGCATATCAGCTTTAGGTAGAAAAAATTCTCCTGAATCAACAAAAAAACGTTTAGAAACAAATTCATTAAAATACAAAGATAAAATAATCTGCCCTCATTGTAATAAAGAAGGCAGTTTATTTGGAATGAAAAGATGGCATTTTGACAATTGCAAATTTAGGGATTTAACCCATTTGTGAACATCATGAACTTAATGGCATTAGCGATGTTGAAGCTTCGCCTATTGATTTCAGCCAGAGTGTTCTGGATAAATTCAACTTCATTCTTGACTCTTAATTCCTGAGCTTCTAATTTATGGAAATCCTCATCAGCATCAATAAACATTTGTAAATCACTCTTCATGACTTTATAATTGAATACTCCTTTTTCTTTATAAACATCATCGGAAGCTTTTCCATTATAATAAAGCCATTTGTCTCTTGTAAGGATTTTCTTCTTACAATCAAACATCTTGAGCTTTTCCTTCCTGTCATAAAGCATTCGTAACCATTTATTATGAAGATTAGGAGTCCTCAATGATTCTTGATCCAGAAGACTCTTATCAATCTTCAAATCAACATCAGCCATTTGTTTGAGCATGTCCAAAGAATTGGACACTTTTTTATTTTCTTCACTCACATTTTTCCTCTTTTGAATTAAAAGGTAGAATCACCCTTGAAACGATATAATGAATACTGAAAACTTGCAGTAGCTACTGGATGATCAACCTGAGTGTTCGCAGAATTAAACACAATACCACTAAGAGCATAAGGGAAAGCATCCATAAATTGGACTTCATTTATGACATTAAATTTATTTGACAATGTGAAAAGATTTATATCTGAGGTCCTGATATAAGGTGAATTGCCAGTAACAAGATTTTTATACTCTCTTGTGTTCTGAGGATAGCCGAGGTGCATTATCCATTTCCAAACTTCTTTGTAATTTTCCAATGACTCATCAACAAGAAAAGTTACCTGTAAATCATTGAATTCTACTTTATCACCTGGGACAGGATAATCAACTAATGGTGTTGCTCGTAATGCCTGCCCCATACTAACACCAGGCAATTCAAATGTTTGAGCAAAGAATGAAAATTTTGGTAGGCTCTCAATCTTAAAATGAAAGGCATTATCGGATAGTAAATTAAGTTCCTTAGGGTTTGCTAGGTCAATAGCCATATATGCTCCTTGTAATATTTTATCAGTATTAATACATTATAACATATTTAGAGGCTTTGTCAAGTGAAATTTTGGCTCTAGGAAAAAAAGCCAAAAGAAAAGCAACAGAGGAGGCGTCTGTTGCTTTTCTAGGAGGGAGAATGAATTCATAATATATGTACTCTATTATTTATCATTCTAGAAAAAAGATACTACTGAAGAGACTTTTCGCATACATCCATTGCATCAACCGATTGAGCGAGAGACAAATAACCAAAATGTAAGCTATTAACTATTTTATTTGCTTGATACTTTGATTTGCCATAATCAGCATCATTCATTGCCTTCATTAGAAACTCTTCGCTTTTTGCCATATCAGAAATAAAATGTTTTTCCTTCGAAGGATCATTATAAGTCACGCTCAAAATGGCATATTTACATAAACAAAGATCCACTGCTTTCTGGTCAAGTACAGTCATTTCTGATTCTGAAGGCAATTCTTTGCCTCCGAGAACAAACATGGCTATCATATTATCAAGTCCAAGGGCATAAACTTCTAAGCACAATTCAATTGGTTTTTCATACTTTACTAAATCTCCTTTCAATTCTACTGAATGAGCAGGAGAGGACATCATAAGACTAGCAACAACACCAACACCCACAACAAATTTTGAAAAGCTTTTCATTTCATTCTCCTAATAATTTATTTATGAAACAGTATCAAAACATAATGCTTTACAAACTTCAGCACCTTCTTTTGTAGTCATAATCGTTATATCATTTAATTTTCCTTCACCCTCCTGATCCAAAACTTCAACAAGCCCTTTCTTTACCAAAGAAGAAATTACGCCTCATCTTTTTATGTTTACCAGAACACAAGAAGTTGCCTCTTCATATGTATCAAATTCACTAGTACACAAATCTTTTGATTCATTCCATACGCAAAATTTACCACAAAGCACAGTGATATATTCATTGACCCAATCTAGTGTGTACTCAATCATTTTATTTGCTATTTAGAATTTTGTTCTTAATTTCTCTCTTTCAGCATCTTATATAAAGAGTATAACATTATCCTCGGGTCTTGTCAATTTTTTTATTTATTTCTTGATAATAATTCCACTGCCTCAAAGAACCAATCAGGAGCTATCTCGACAATGACTTCTTGAGGGAAATCATCGTATGCTGCAACTGCCTCTTCTAGGATTGATTTCATTTCTAATGCCATAGCTATAATTTCAACATTTGCTTTAGCTATTTTTTGACTGTATGGATGTCGACCAGCCATACATACAAGTTCATTGTTATCACCAACAACCTCATAACCAAAATCACCTTGTGGTGCTTTTACTTTCCAAGGACCTTTTGTGTGATTCATATACAAACCCCTACCGTTAAATTTATTATTCAATTACTCTCTTTCAGCATCCTATATAAAGAGTATAACATAGGATGAGGGATGTGTCAACAATTTATTTACAGTAAGTGTATTTTATTTTTCCTGCATCCCATATACAGTAAATTTTATTATTAAGACAATTTTCATGCTCAGTTAAAGATGGATCATAATTTTCTAATTTATTCTTTAAACAAGAATGTCTGAAACCAAATTTATGCTTTCTCTCACCATCGACAATATATTTATAGTCAGGCTGCAAATACCCTGCTTCCAGCCACCCATTATTTAAGTAAACATTGTTATGAGGATTAACAATTGTCAAATCAGCAAATGAATACAGCTCACCTTTGATTTGGTTGTATTTTATAAAATGCTTTACTAATTTGGAAAACCCACCTACAACTGAGCAGGAACAAGCAAACCTAACCAATTCCCAATCATCTTTTTTATGAGTAAATGACATACAGGATACCAATTCATTACCATACATCAAGCCATAATGGACAGTGGCATTAACTCCTCCTTGTATATGATATTTGCTATAAAGGATTTCAGCTTCTCCTCCCGACAATTTTGTAATACTGCATTTTCTAGCGTAAATTCTTTTCTCAGGGCCATTAAGAAGATATGATATTTTTCTCTTTATAATATCCTGCTTATTATTCCAATCATCTTCCCATATATGAATAAGATGGATATTATTTTTTCTTGCTATATTAGTTTTATATTGATGTAATGTTTTTACTTGTTTTAAGGATTTAGTTTTAAAAACATAATGCAACATTTCGGAATGGAAAGCTAATCCATTATATTCAATACCTATATTTTTATCAGGGATGAATATATCTATTTCTGCGCCTTCTAATTTATAGCTTTGATATATTTCTTTATCGTAAAAAGTTTTTATGTATTCATACACTTCTAATTCCTGTTTTGATTGACGTATTACTTTTCTATTATCAAAACATTTTCTTTGTACAACAGGATCATTATAAGATGATATTCTGGAACCTGTCTTCAAGGCATTCTGGTTAGCTTTCTTTAGATTTCTTATTTTCATCTCATAACTTAACATCCATTTCTTCAATGTAGGTATTGATGTGTCCATCATCTTTGATAATTGATTCATGGATAAAAATTTTTCATTATACATATATTCCAAATCCTCTTTGGAAGGGATATCATATATTTTACAATTCACTATTTGTCCATTTTTAAACCTTTCCTTGGCTTTAATAGAAATAATTTTTTTGGTCTTTTCATTATGAGATACAGAAATTCCTCTGCTATTGTGTCCATTAATATATGTTCTATCAGGACGAACAAATTCACCACACCCACATTTACATTTTTTCATCAAATCTTTCATTATTCTCCTTTTATGTATTATATAATATGTAATTATAACACATAAGGATTATATTGTCAAGGAATTTTTGCCATAAAAAAGCCTCACTGGGCGCTTCATTCCCAGTGAGGCTTTGTACTACTTTTTAACTACTTGAAATCACGCAAGATTTAAAACTTTAAATATGCGGAAATAAGGATTTGCTGAAGTGGTACCACCGAAAGGATTCTCTTTGAACCCGTATCGTTGTTTGAATCCTATGCGAGGTTGGAAGCCATCAGAAGTAGTAGCTTTATACAAACTGAGAGGTACGTATGGACAGTAGAAGGCACCAGCATCGTACTGATTAGCACCTTTAAAGCCGATAAGAATACTATTCACAGTAGTATAAGGATCAACGAATACCTTAGTCCGACCATTCAACATACCAACATAAGTCATTCCAGTAGGATCAACAAGATTTGGAGACAGATAATCAGCAGAACGGCCCTGATCAAGCATACCAGTCATAGCAAGAGCTGAAGCTACATCAGAGGATACGATAAGGAAGTTACCTTTACCACGTCTTGTTTGAATAGCAATAAGATTAGCTTCTTTCTCGATCTGGAACATAAGACCTTTGAAACGCTCAACAGACCAACGACCGTTAGAATCAACATCAAGGTCGTAAGAACCAGCAACAGTGGCATTAAGAGCACCTGGTTTAGCAAGAACATATGCTCTACGTACCATTTCGCGGTTCATCTCTGAAAGAATCTCAGTTGAAAGAATGTTGGTCATTTCAGTTTCTGCATCAAGACCATGTACTGCTTTCAAGTCCTGAGTCAATTCTGTCGACCAGGTAGCACGCAAACCACGAGAAAGAGCTTCAACAGAAGATTTCTCGATGGAGAATGCCATCTCATTCCAGACATTGGTCTTACCGAGCTTTTCAGCATCAGCAGTAGACATACCAGTACCGTAACCCAGATTTGAATCAGTAGGATCAGTAACAGTACCATCAGGAGTTCCTTTACCTGCCCAAGTAGGAGTAGAACCAATAGTGGTCATATCACCACGAGCGCCAGAGAAACCTGTGTTAGACTCGTCAAAGAATGCTTCAGGGCCTGCTTGATCAAGATCAGCATCCACATAACGTGAACGAAGAGCAAAAATCAAACCAGTAGGCTGAGTCATTGGTTGAACACCAAAGATATCAAAAGCAATCATCTTAGGTGCATTTCTACGGATCATGCTGATAAGAACGGGATCCCAAGTAGCAATTCCGCCTGCTACGTTTGTAGGATCTTCAACAAGCATTGCCTGCTCTTGATTCTCAAGCATACGCATAGTAACTTTTCTCTTCCAATCATCTTGAATCGGCGGAAGAGATTCTTCATTTATAATACCATCCCATTTTTCTGTCAATTCTTGGATAGTTGCATTGGATACGATCATTTTATTTCTCCTAAATTACATTTATAATTATTTACTAAGATTAATCTTTTTTCTTGAGGTGTTTAATGTACATTGACATTCTATCATCCTGTACAGGTTTTTTAACATCCTCATCAATTTTTTTGTCATCTTCTTGTTTGGTATTGAAATAACTTTCAATCACAACACCAACTTTTTCTTTATAATCAGAATCGTTTTTGTATTCAATACTATCAATCAGAGTACTCAATTTTTCTTTTTGAGTGTCTGTCATTTCACAAGCCAGCTCATCTACGATTTTCTTTGATTTGATGTCATTAAGTTGTTCTTGAAGAGTGTCAATTTGTGTTTTGCTCTCATCAATTGTACTTAACAAGCTATCAATGGTATCCTCAGCTTCTTTAACAAGATCAATCTTGGATTCTGGGATTTCAACATAACTATCCTCGAAAATGGTCTTCATATTAGAAATCAAATTTTCAGCGATTTCTACTTTGATTCCAGATTCAACTTCAAGCTCATTCTCTTTAATCCACTCAGCAGCAGTATAGGAAAGATATTTGTCAATGCGTTGTTCCATCTCATTAATGGACTCCTGAAGCTCTTGAGCAACATAAGCCTCGTATTTTTCGGACAATTCAGAAACTTTCTCATCAACAGCAACCTGAAACAAAGTTTCCAATTCAGTAGCGATAGATTCTTCAATTTTTGCTTTGGCGAAAATTTTAGAAAGAGATTCCTTTACATCAACAGCAGGTTTCTTTTTCTTGCTGTCTTTGTCATCTTCTTTTTCATCATCATCCATGTCGTCTTCTTTTTCATCATCCTTCATATCATCATCTTCCTCATCACCATCAGCTTTTTTCTCATCCAGGTCTTCAACTATCGGCGCAGTAAGATCTTTTTCTTGTTCCTCAATTTTTTCATCTAAAACTTTTCTGATTTTATCAATCAATGACATTTTATATACTCCTTTAAACATTAAATTTTTATTTACTATTATTTATACAATTGAAAAATTACTACAGATTATTTACCTAGATTGCTTATAAATTCAACCATGTTTCTAATTCTATAGCTCTGCTCTAGTTCAGATATTGATTTTTCATTCATAGTCTTAAAGGTTTTATCTCTAACAGACAATGCTTTTTTAACATTACATTCTTTAATAGTACCGTTTTCAATTATATAACTAACAGACTCGAAAACTCCATTGACCCATGCATCATGAGCTGATGGGTCAGAAACCACATCAACTGTCACTAACCGATAATCAGGTTGAATTACTTTTGCTCCTCTATAATCACCTACTCCTTCTTTAAGTGACCCTAGACCTCTGGATGATACTCCTAATTGGACATTATCTTCTATTAAACCACGAACTATTTGACCAATTGGTGTATTAAGAATTTTTGCTTTTCCTACGTAATCATTTCCTTCAAGATGCATATCAACAATAAGATGACTTGCTCTCTCAGGATTGATAGAAGGACTTGCAGGATGATTCAACTCGCCTAATGCTGTTCTCGCCAAGATATGATTATCTCGGAATTTATTAGCTTCTCTCTCAAGAATAGCTTTTGGGTAAATTCTACCATTGCGATTTTTCTTTTCAGCCTGCATAAAAATCCCTTCAATAAAAAGGTCTTTTTTGCCTTCTTTTTCTTCTACAATAAAAGAAACATTATTAAAGTCTGCGGCTTCTGAAATTAGATTTAACATTCTATCCTCTAATTGTTAATATTGTCTGATAAAGGAGATTCATTTTTTCATCACTCTCATTGACCATTTCCCGAATCTTTTGTCTGGTGTGCTCTACAGTAGACTTTGAATAATATCTTCTAATCACGTGGGCTTTTTTATCAGATCCCTTTAAAATCCTTTTATGAAACACATCCTGCGCTTCATTCTTAAACTGTGTCCATGAAGAAGTATCCTCATTGTAATATAACATTACCCTATCACCAGTTTTAAGATTTACTACTTTTGTCCTCATGCGGATTTTTTTGTCTTAAATAAATTAGAGCCCATCTCTGCTCTTTTGATTTCAATTACTTTATTGATAGAAGGTTTGATAGCGAGTTTAAACGCAGATGATACGCCAGCTGATTGTTTGTTCATTGCTTGATGTAGAATTGCTAATGGGTTCATTATTTCTCCGTTGTCTTAATTGATGTTTTTGGCTCTTCTTTAGGCTATTCCTTCTCTTTTGGCTTCGCGTCTAGCTTTGATTCTGGTTCACCATCAGATTGTCCAAAAGGCATACTGCCATCAGAATCAGGCATTGGAGGCTCCGTATCTTTTTCTAATTCTCTTTGTTTTTTCAGCTCTTCAATTTCTTCATCAGTCTGGAATAAAATATGTTTTCTAGTCCAATCTCTTGAAAAATAAATATCAGTATAATCATTTTGTAATGCTAGGACTTCCATTCTTTTCTGAGTCACTTCAAGAGCTTTCATTTCAGCAAAATGTGAGTCATCTTCCCATGAATAGAAAAGACTGTCAGCTATAGAAGTAAATTCTTCAGACTTCATAACTCTTTTAAGAATTAATTGAGTCTTTAGTAATTGATCAAACAAACCATGAGCAAAAGTATTTCTAAGAGTATTTATGAATTTTGAGAATTTAACTTCATCTCTTGTAATTTCACCTTGATTTCCAAAAACAAAAGTGCTTTCTGTATCAATACGACCTACAGGCACATTCAATGCTTTATATAATTTATCCTTAAAATATTTTGTCTCATCAATTACGCCAGTAAATCCGTCTCCACCACCTAATGTAGATATTTCAGTGCCTTTGCCACCTTCTCTTCTTGGCAGCCAGAAATCTTCAAGGATACTTTTTTGATGTGTTTGATTAGCAACTTTACCAGTATTAGAATTGTATGACAGTTTGTTCCTAAATTTATTCATCAAGCTAGCCAAATATTGCTCTGCTTTTTGTTTAGGTAAACTACCAACATCAACATAAAATACTCTTCTTTCAGGTGCTCTTGATAGACGGTAAATTACAATTGAGTCCTCAATCTGCTCCAATTGATTAGATGGTTTTATTGCCTTGTGTAGATGTGATACTACAAATTTTCTTTGGGCATCCATTTGCCCACTGGTAGCATATACAAAAGAATCCTTAGAAAATTTTATCCCTTTTGTTGCTGCTCCGCCAACGTTGTATTGATCAACAGACATGTTGGAAAATTCTATAGGCGTATTTGTATCAGGCATATAAATGTAATATTCCTGAATTTCGACAATTTTCTCAACATTGTCATCCATCGCCTTTTTTACTTCTCTAATCTTTCTCACTTGTAAAGGATCAACATATATTAATTTATCAATACCTTTATTCATTTTATTTTTGTCAAGATGAATATACACTGGTAATCTTCCATCAATATACCAGTTTCTGAAAAGGTCATCAGCTCTTTGTTCAAATTTGAGCTTTTGTAAAACCTCATCAAAACATTCAATCATCTTATTTTTTATGCCATCAGAAATATCCATTTCATCAAGATTTAATTTGACAGGATATATATCAGCTTTTGGATATACAATACCATCATTTATAATCTCAACTATTGCTTGATCCACCTCCGGAACATTAGCAAGAGCACGGTATAATGTTATTAATTCCTTTTCATCTTTAATATTACGTACAATGTCATCATATCCATCAAAATAAATTCCACCATAATCAACAATTTCTGTGGCGCCGTCAGGAGTTTTATCATAAACAATTGTTGGTGATTGTTTTTCTTCTTTCCCTATGGTGATGCCAAATATATTAATAGCCATTAATCCCTTCCATTAGTTCAAAGATGGCATTAAGCCATCTTTGATTTGTTCAATATTAAAGAGAGGCGCCATCAGACTGAAAATAAGAACCAATAGCAAATGTAATAGTAAATTCTTCAATAGTATCATTCGTATCATACGCCAGCTCAATTTCGCCAATCTCTGTAGGCCAAATATCCTTAAACATGTATGTATACAGAACAGAACCAGCTTGATCTAATTGTTGGACAACAGCATCTCTCATGTAATCAGAAACACTAGTTGCTCCAATATTAGAGGCTGCGCCATTAATTTGCTGCTGCCAAAATTCAGCTGCTCGCCTGATATTAAAATTTGTGTCGTTGAGAATAGTAACAACCCAATCTGCATATGTTCTATTACCAGCGACTTTTAATTGACGGCCTTTATAAGGAACATCAATTTGTCCCATTGTGCTTGAAGGCAAAGATGTTGCCTTACAAAGAAATTCCACGCCTGAGCCTAATTCAGCTATTGTAACAGTATATAGATTAGGTCTTGCGCCTGAGGCAAATTGCCCCTTAAAAGCTGAAATCGATAATTCGGCCATGTTATACTCCTATTAAAATGTTTAATTATTATTTACTTGTATACTTCTTTTGCTTACTTGTTTATTTATCTAGTATGAAATTACATATTCGTTATCCATATGATCGATAAAATATATTTCATTAATATCAAATTTAACATCCTCAAATATAGAATCATTGATATATTTACCAATGAATCCCTTTTTTAGATATGCCATTGTACAATGAGGTTTATACTCAGGAAAGGTTTCTCCCGGGAAAGATATCATTTCTCCTGCAGCTTTGTTTGCTATTTCTAAAGATTTGCTTGACACACCAATCTTAAGAACATCATATTCAGGTAAGCTAAAAAAAGAAGTAGTGCTTAATTTCCCTGTAATAGGTAAGAAAGTTGATATATCATCCAATTTAGAAGGATCTGTTATTTTAGTCCCGTATCGTAATGTAATATGAGTATCATACTCAATACCATAACCTTCATCCTCAGCAACATATAATTCTTCCTGAGGTATTCTTAAAGCAAATTCAAGTATTTTATCCTTGACCAATTGGTCTAATCTAACAAGCAGTATACCATACTCTTCTCTATCATCTTCCTCAATTATATAATCCTTGAATCTAATCAATTTATTTTCCTTTATGTCTAACATATTTTTTAATGTACCAGTAACATAAGCAAAAAATGAAGGATCATCAGGTTTCTTCCCAGCAGAATAAGCAGCAGATTTAGCTTTATCCCAAAGCTTTTCAACTTCCCTAGTTGACTTACCAGCCTTTTTAGCAAATGATTTTATTATAGCATTAGGCATTTAGATTTTCCTTTATAATCATTTTATATTTTTGTTTACCAGCATCATACACCTTATATATTTTGTGATTATAACAATTAGTATGTTCGGATTCATTTTCATTATAATTATTAAGAATTCTCTTTAAATTTTTATGTCTAAAATTAAATTTGTGTATTCTTTTATTATTATACAAGTATTTATAATCTGGTTTAATGAGATAATCAAATTCAAACCCAGATTTATTATAAACATTATTGCCCATTCCATTGTATGATATATCATGGAAGGTATGTATTACACCAATCTTGTATTCATTAATAGTGTATTTGAGGAGTTTAGAGAACCCACCAATTACATCACAACTAGAACAAAACCTATCCAATGTGTATTCATTATTTTTATGCCTCTTAAAGGTCATCAATGAAATTAATACATCATCATAATACAAACCAGTTGCTATTGATGAATTACCATTGCCTTGTATATGGTATTTAATTAAAAAATCCTTAGCTTCTATTTTGCCAACAAACCCTGGAATAGTTTTTCTAGCGTATACTTTATCATTTTTATTCAAATGATGTAAAATTTTATGTTTGATAATATCTTTAGAATAATTCCAATCATCTTCCCATATATGAATTAATTTAATTCCATTAGCCCTAGATTGTTCGGATTTGATATAATGATAATTATTATCTTTATATTTTTCTGAATGCCAAAAAAGACCATTACATTCAAATCCAATATTATATTCAGGAATTAAGATATCCATCTCATAAGGTTTAATCACATTCCTATCATTTTTAATTACTTTATAAGCTGAATTTTTAAGGACAAAATTATAAACTTCATCCTCGAAGATGGATGATTGCTTCCTTAATAATTCTTTATTTAATCCACAACGATGAATAGCTTTATAAATTGTGCTATCATCACAATTGTTAATCAATGATAATCGATAAACACCATTTTCCTTTACAGATTCACGTAAAGAATTTTTATCAATCACACCAAAAGGATTTAATTTATTTTTTTCTTTATGAGCCTTTAATAATATAGAGTTTGATTTTAAGCCAACTCCACCATATAAAACTTTCTGTTTTTCTTGTGTCTTGTTTAGTATGAATTTTGATTTTAATCCAACAGCGCCATATAATTTAATTTGTGTTTCATTTATTTTTTGTTGACCTTCATCAGACCCAAAATAACTATCAGCATTGTATTTTTCTCTACAAACAGTTTTAATTTTTTTCTTTACTGTTTCTGAAGCTACAGCATATTCATTACCAAATTTTTCTATATTAGTTTTCTTTCGTTTCCTATTAGCTTCTGGGCTGTGAGAATTCTTAAAATTTTCATATAAACCAGATTTATTTTGACATTTTGCATCACAAAAAAGATTTAATTTTTTAAGTATTTTACCACAGGAAATACATTCACATTGGTATTTGTCATCCAAAAATAATTGTATCATTTTGGATATTGAATCACAATATATTGGATTCGTTTTTTTTAATAAAATTTCATATACATCTTTATTTTTTGCTGCTAAATATTCCACCCTACAATAACAAGGAGACAATTTATCTCCTTTTTTTGTGAAACAATTATTCAATATCCAAATTCTAGCTTCTTCTCTAGTCATTATCTTTACCTTTAAGAATCACCTATTAATTAAAAACAGAAGAGGAAACAAGATAGGTTTTCTTGCTTTCAGGCTGCAGACCCTATCCTCTTCTTATACTATTAAATCATTATAACATCAATCCTCAAGATTTGCAAGGATTATTTTAGAAAGTTCCAATAACCTCTTCAAAGTCCACTCCAGTGGGAGTGGCAATGAAATTCAATGTAATGAAATTGATACTTCTTGCTGGTTGGATGTATATATCCCCAACAAATGCATTAGAATCAATAACATAACCAGTATTATTTGTCGTATCACACACAACTTTGAAATCAGTAATACCTCTTCGTCCTTGTACATCACGAAGATAAGGTTCAACCATCTGTACAAATCTTGCTCTTGTGAATGCATCATTAAACTCGAATAAGGAATACTTAGCCGCTTTAGCAATCGCCTTTTCAAGAACAATAAACAATCGTCTTACATTGATTCTATCAAAAGCAGAAGGCTTGGCGAGCATTGTCTTATCGCCATAAAGAATAGTGCCTTCGCCAGAAATTACTACAATAGGATTGATTCCTTTTTGATACAACTCATCCCTTTCAGTTTTAGAAGGATTCCATGCTAATTTGACAACATTCTTAATTTGACCTCGATTAAATCCTGCAGGGCTCCACCAAGGATCATTAGTATGGTCAGTCCTTGCCATTAAACCAGCAACATCTGGATTACAAGGGAGCCATCTAAAAGTATTATTATAAGAATCAAATTGATATTTCCAGTTACAATCAAAGATACCATATGAACTAGAAGTCATTGTATCTCTCATATTAATGATATCATCCATTTCACTACCAGCATTTCTTACAGCAGCAACAAATAGAGGAGAAATAACTGCAACACAATCCATTCTTGTTTCTGCTATATTCTGGATTAAATATTGAGCAAGAGTCGCATCAGCAGGGCCAGCAATGAGAATGCTTACATCAACTTCTTCAGCATTCAAGAACATAGCCCAGCCTAATATCAATTCATCATTAGATACAACATTGCCATCAACACCGCCAGAAAGAGTTACAGAATAAATTTCTTCGGTTAATGCAAAATTAGTACCAGCTGAATTTTCACCCCAATTAGTGCCAATTATAGGATGATCCATCCAGTGAATATAATTGGAAGAATCCCTGATAGTATCAACATAGTAAGCATTAGTACCATCATCATTTTTTGCATCCTTAGCTTTAGACAAGAAAGGATATCTCTCAAGAATAGTACCTACATCGCCAGTAATTGCGCCAGTGGCATCAATTACTATAATATGAAGCTCATCATTTGTACCGCCTTTATTAGCCACAAATTCAGAGGTACCAGGAGGAGAAAGAAATTGACCACGATATGCCCAAAGACTGGTTGTACCTGTTGCAGCAACGCCACCACCAACTGGTACTGGGAATGTTATTGCAGGTGCTGATTTATAGCCTGTTCCTGTCTCTGTTAGTAATACGCCAGTAAGAACATCGCCAGCAACAATCATTGTGCCGGTAGCTGTTGTTCCTGATACAGGGTCAGCAATTATAACAGCAACCCCATCATCAGCAACAGTGGTATATCCAGAACCAGGGTCAGTAATTGTAATAGAAACAACAGAGCTATATGAATGAGCATCAGCCATTTCTATTTTTATATTATTACCGATAATACCTGGATATCTTCCAGCAAACTCACCAATACCATTAACGCCAGCAGAATGATTATCCACCCAATCAGCATCATTTTTGACAACAATTCCTGTGCCATCAACAGTTGAATTTAATGCAGTAGCTTCAGCTACACGAATAACTTTAATATTATTTGAATAATCTAAAAAATTCTTTACTGAAAAATAATGCAAAAAGGTATCATCATTAGGTGTACCAAATACATTGTTAAGAATTTCTTCAGATGAAATAGTCTTGATTTGATCTAATGGTCCCCACTGAAAAGAACCTACGTATGCAGCAGAAGATGTTGCTACCTGAGGCACCATAGTTGTAAGATCAAATTCTCTGGTTACTACACCTGGACTAAGCTGGAAAGACATTCCCATGTTATACTCCTTTGGGTTTATTATTTATTTGTAATTGTGTTCTTTGTAATTAGATACTATTATTTATCTTATTACTATTTATCATTCATTGAAATTAGACATATCACTATATCTGGTTGTATAATCAACCTGATATTTATGCTGTTCTGCTCTTGTGTGAATGTCATCAGCTTCTATACCATTATCAATTATGCCGAATGGAACTAATAATTCTTCCATTCTATTAATTGATTGTCGGTTTAGATTATCCCTCAAATCTCGCTCTAAATCCTCCTTAAAATATTTCTGACCTGTTATCCATGCAAACAATCTAACAGTGGTTACAAGGTCATCATTAGCTCCTTCCTCTGCCTCATATGAATTTTTATTTCTAGCAAATGTAGTAAATTCGGAATATGTGTCAAAGTCATTTATTATTAATTGATCGTTTTCAATTAATGTTTTTGTTAATGAGCAGGATACTCTCTTTGATTGAGTAGTTGATTTAACACCAATTTGAGCTTTGCCGGCGAAGCCACCACCAAGTACTTGGCCACTTCTGCCTCCTATAGTTGTAAACATCATATTTTCATACTCAAGATCCTGATATAATGTATTCGCTACTTGAGGGCCTAAGTGATTCAATTCAACCATTATAAAAGCCTCATTATATTTTATTGCAATACTCAAACAAATATCAGGAAGTAATAATGGTTCGAGAAAAGCATTCTTATACACTGCTACTTGTTGGTATGGCTTTTCAGTAACATCAAACACACTAATAGCATGGCTATCTAATCCTAAGCCTTCAGCAGTATCAACAGTCATGATATAAGCATGGTCTGGTTTAGGAGCATAATACATCTTGAATCCATCATCATTTTGTAATATAGGTGTCCTATAGGACATTGCTGATAGTTTAGCAGAAGAAATAAGAGTCCCTGAGGATCCTAGGAATTCAATTGCAAATTCCTGATCAAATGCCTCTAACCCAATATTTCTAATTGTCTCTGCTTTCCATACATCATCTCTACCAGGAACCTGATGCCAATATGCTCTGTTAGATACATACCCATTAACGCCTGTTAATGCTTCATTCCATAATTTGTAAAAATGATTCATGCCATATGGTGTACTAATAACAGCTATTTTAGATTCTTTACCAGATGAAATTGTAGGATATACTGACCTAAAGAAATCCTCAGCTATGTTTTTTGGTACGAAAGCAAACTCATCCAGTAGAAGAAATGATATTGACAAACCACGTATAGCTGAACTGGACGTAGCTGAAGCAATAATACTTGATCCATTTTCAAGATTGAAATTACCTTTGTTCCAATCTTCTACGCCCATTTTCATCCAGAATGGCAATAATTCGTAAGCCATCTGAATTCTTCCAAGTATCTCTCTGGCACCTGCTGCTTTATTCGCAAGTATAGCACAGGTTTTATTAGAATTGAACAATACATAATGAAGCATATAAGCTGCAATGGTTGAAGACTTCCCAGATTGGCGGCTCCAACATCCCACAACAAATCTATTATTATGTAGATCATTTATTAATTTTTCTTGAAAATCCCATAACTCAAAAGGCACAATACCATGATCAATATGAACAATTTTTACGTATTTTTTAATAAAATATATTGGATCATCATGACATTTTTTCCATTCAATTAATTGTCTCTTTGTCCACTTCTGGGTAAGCCCGGATTTTCTTAAATTCTTATTCCCTCTGTAGCCTATCTCCGATAATTCTTGCTGATTATCATGGGCTTGTTTTTCTTCATTATCCATTATTAGCCATTAGCATATCAAGCAAATCTTTTGGAGACCCAATGAACATGTTGTTTTGAATGTTATTCCCGTTGCTTTGGTCATCATTCATTTTTCTGGCTTCACGAAGCTCTTTTTTGGATTTGTGAAGTTCGATTAATTGCTTGTTCACATTAGCAAGATTTGATATCAAACCAGAAAAAACTTCAATAGCACGTGGATGCTCGGATGATTCAATAATTGAAGCTGCTGTGTCCAGGGCATCATTACCCTTTTCTAAAAGTGTTTTGTAATTTTGTCGTACCTCTTCAATATCATCAAAGGCATCTTGATCGATGTCATTATATTTAGCAACATCCATCCCTATTGATTCAGGTATTAACAATTCTTGGTTTTCCATAATATCCTCCTGTATATAAATATTCTCTATATATTTATAAAAATGAAAAAAAACACAAGAAAAATACTTGACACCAGGAATTTTTAATGTTATAATCTCTATATAAAGAATGAAGAAAAAAGAAAAAATAAATTAAAAAATACTTGACAAAGGATATATTAGATGTTATAATATACTATAAGAAAATGAGAGTACAAATTAAATCTTGAGGAGAAAATTATGATATCAGTTGACATTTATGAAGATGAAAACAGAAATTGGAAGATCATTGGTTTCTGTTGTGGTATGCATGTGCCAGAAATGAATGACTTAAGTCGAGTAGAGAAAGCAGTCAGAGAGTTAGGCTTGGATAAAGTTCTTTGTTCTGTTTACAGATTTGAGAGAATTCCAGTAAGGAAAGTGTGTTCAATTGATGATTTCTATGATTGGACTTTTCAGGAATGCAAAAATTAATGAGATAAATATGATTATATCAAGGGAAGTAAAGATTTGGAAGAGGCCTAGTGTTCAATTTCAATTGAAAGGTGAGGCTCCTTTTGATAAGAAATATGGACCTTATGCTGAATTAGGTAAAATTGAAGCTCAGAATTTATCAGCTTCAATCAAAAACCAATTGGATTCAATTATTGATTGGTCAAAGCCTGATGAAATTATCGAAATCAGTCCTAAATGGACAGAAGAAAATCAAATGTGTAAATTTACAGGCAGAAAATAATTAATATTGAAGGTAATATGAACCAATCGAGAAATGCTGGAAAACAAAGCAAAGCACAAAAAGCATTAAGAAAGTTAGGGTATAAAAAATGCTGTGAATGTGGGAAAATGTATGAAGGCATGTACGCCAGAGTATTTTTTCTTGGTCTTGAAGGAACAAAAAGATTTAATATTACTCATGTTGAAATATGTGACCCTTGTTTAAACAAATATTTGGAAAATCCAAATATCAGGGCAAGCAGAACAAAGAAGTAATTTTTGAGTTGTATAAATAGATATGTAGATTGAAAAGATGTAGTCAGGATAACAAAAGTAAGGGGAAGCATTTGGTAACAGAATGCCTGAAATTGTTATTCTCTCTGGTGCTTGGATAAATATCTGAAAAAAGCATATGGTAATATTTATCTTAACAAGTAATGACCAGACGAAAACTTTAGTGACTTGCGGAGTGATTTAGAATTATATTTTGAATAAGACTGCTTTATACAGATAATGACTAGCATCAAATATGTTCCGAGGATTTGGAGATAACTAAGCCCAGATGGGTGGATACTGACTTCCCAGATGCTAGTCCTCTTGCTGTAGATTCTAACCGCTCCATTCATCTGGATTAGAAAAACGTAGAAATACAAAAAGTACAGTTCCATGAATGTAGAAAGCCTAAGTTGATGTAGAGATGGTGGTACAGCTGATATGTGTTCTGAAATTGTAACACATTGAAACAGGTCGCTTCAACCTCCGATGCCACCGATCGAGCTGGTTTGTTCCGGAAATGGAACGCTTGATGCAATTAGGAAACTAATTGACCAGTCTGACGGGCAATAAAAAAAGAAGAGAATATAAAGTATTGTGTCACTTAAACACTACAAAGGGATTCTCGCTGTGTTTTGCTAAAAAAATATAGCTGAAAATAACCTCTTTTTTTAGATTTCATCTCTACTATAAACAATTAAATCAAGCTAAAGGGTAAACCATGGCTGAGTAAATAATAATGAAGAATTTAATATAAAGAATAAAAAATTAAATGCGTGAATGATTATGCGGAGCATAATCATGAACATCATTCACGGAGTGAATGAAGCATTAAGACATCTTAATACACATTAAGAATTTAATGTATTATAACAGCATAAAAATAAATTAAATATGATTTTTATGTTATTATAATACATTAAGTACATGGTCAGATTAAAAGTACTTAGGCATAATTATCCTCTTCATGTATAGAAACATGAAGAGGATTTCCTTATGGCTTTGTTCTTAATACATTTAGAAGGCTGAGAGTGCAGGTTCTCCGAACCTGGAGGACTCCTTCAGAGTCCTCGCATTAGATCCTTCTCATAAAACCAAAAGGAAAGAGGAGATTTTTTGTCTCCTCTTTCCTTTTTATATTATCACATTCTAAGCTGGTAATTTTGGTGTATCATATGACACATATCCAATTTCTTCTAATATGGAATACTCATCAGTTATAAATGCTGTCTCTGGATCAACAGTATATTTTGTTCTAAATTTAATAGTTTCTTCTGTCACATCAGTGGAAGGATAAGTATCAACTATTATCTTCTTGATTATTTTTTCACTCTTAATATTCTTATATAGGTTGACTTCCATTGAGAAGCTCAAATCCCATAATTTTACATCATCACCATCAAACATACCTTCTATATCAAGATTAGGTTGTACACTGTTTAATCGTATAGGCACATCACGTTCCAATCCTAGAGTATCAAGCTCTGAAATCGTAATATTAAACGATGGTGTAAAGAAAGGAATGATCTGCTCAATCAATTGTAACCCTTCATCAATAGTCCTTGTACCAATAAACAAATCAAAATCGATTGTATATGGAGCCGCTGAATAAGTTCTAAGCATACTCCCTGCATCTAAAGTATTTGCAGCAGAAATTTTATTTAAACTAGAAACCTTTCTCTCAAAATTATATGATATATTGGCTATAGTGAATCCCATTCTAGGCCATGTAATCGACACAAAAGTATTTGGAGCTCCGGTATTATCCTCTTGATATTTTGTATGCCATTTTTGCTTTGATGACCATCTCAACGGAACCATAACCAAAGTTCCGTCTGTTTTTCTTACTTTATACCCATTAAACAATGTGGCGAATGCTGTTACACATCGCCTTATTGTCCCATGAGAATAAAAATCTGTAATTGCCATATTGTTCCTTAATAAGAGTTATCGCTGAATGGATCATTTTCATCAAAATTAACAAAAGTATCACTTTCTGTTTGAATATCATCATTATCAGCTGTTCTTACAGGATCAAGAACAATATCATCCACATTATCAACACCTGATTCCATGATATCATGATTGTATTCAAATTTCTTACAATGGCATGTCCAGATAGTTAATATACCATTTTGATAAAATGGTTTTTCATCTTCTACCCATGCAATCTCAAATACAGAGGTCGGTAAATCAAAGTAGATCAAATCACCTTCTCTTGGTCTATTGATTAAAGGATAGGCGGCAGTAACAACATCCTTAAACCTTGAGTAAGAAATGATGAATGTTCCTTCATCATTAATGTTTAGACCAAACCTAGAGAATATATCGGACTCTCCACCAAATCCAGTCATCTCATTGAAATACATTTCTAATTCAACAGCAGCAGTAAATGTGCTTTGATTATCTTCTCCAAATAGATTGTCTAAATTTGTTGAATCTCTAGGAACATATTTCATATTAAGACCTTTCATCTGTATGCATTCGATGGTAAGATCATTAACTAGTTTCTGTTCATTAGAAGCTGTTATATGTCGAAAATATTGACTTATAGTCATTTTATTATCCTATCATAAAATCTGCAGGGAATGAGTAACGATTATCAAGATCGTCCTTAAGGTCCTTTACACGCTCATTATACCTATCATATATTGAATCTCCATTCAGTATCATTCCACCTGGCAATTCTACTTGTTGAAATTTACTGAGATTTTCACCCCACTGTCTTCCAATCAACGCCGTTGCATAATCCTTGAGCCATACATCATTCCAAATGTCTGTGTATACTACTGGATCAATTATAACAAAAGCCTCGTAAGCGAGCACTTGATCAATTTTAAGAAGGGTCAAATCATCATGAATAAAAAGACGGTTCGAGTGCTGTGAGTATTCTATTGTTGGATTATTCCCAAGAACATAATTTATATTTGACAAATTTTGCATAGAAATAACATAATCAGTTAATGTATTGGATGAACCTCCTGAAGAAGTAAATCCTAACTTACCAAAAACATCTGCTTGATATTGCCACAAACCAGAAGCAAAGTCGCCTATGATCGTACCGTTACCATCCCAGAATACTTTTGTTATTGACATTACAGGCTCAGGAATTGTGAGATACCCGTTATCAATATCTGTTTGTGTTATTGTATGAGTTAGTATCATTCTATCTACTGAACTCATATGGAATAATTGAAATAACTGTAGGGCTTCATCAACACGGTCATCGATTTGTTCAGTAGCAACATTGATATCAATGACTGGTGAGCCTAGAGATTGTAAACAATATGTAATAAAAGTGGCTTTGGATGTAGGATTCATATCTTTTTAATTATAGTAGTTTAATGTTTTATCATTAAAAGGAGGATACGGAGTGGTGATACGCATATTTCTTTTTCTTGCATTCCCCCAGGCTACCCACCCGAAAACACCTAACATATTCTTTACAATTATACTAGGAGTAGTAACCCCTTCCATTTGATCGGAAAAGGCAGCCATTATACTATCAGCTTCATCTTTTTTAAAATCTTTTAAATGCCAACAACCATAATTTGCATCATTGCATACTATTAATTGACCTGTTCTGTAAATGAAATCATGAAGAATACTGCCATAAAAAAGAGAATCAATTGCACTGGTCACTGATTGTAATAATTTAGGTATGGAGGCGCCATCAAACAAAAAACCTGCAGGAATTTTAACCCATAATTGAATAGACTCAACCCATACAATATAATCTTCTATAAATTGAAAATGTCTATTATGGGTTCTCCAGGCTATAATTTTTTTGATTATACTTTTATCATCATATTTTTGTTTAATAGGAGAAAGTATAGGTTCCTTAATATTATCTTTTGATGGTTTATTCATATCATTACACTATGCTTGTTATAATGCCATTTGTTACTGTGACAGTTTTTGCATCAGCAGTAGTGAAAGATCCATTAACTCCTGCAAGAAATTCAAGACCAGTTTCTGTTCCATTTACAACTGGTACATCACCAGCTTTACCAACATATGATGCTGGTGTGTCTGTTAAGCTAGTGAATAATGTGGCACCTCCAGAGCCAACACCACCTCCTGCAGCATTACTTTGTATCCCACGGAGATCAGTAGTATTCTCAAGAGTCCATGTTGATGGATTTGCATGTTTAAGAGTAAATCTAGCAATTAAGAATCCAGTCCCTTTGAACATTGTGGGTATTGTGTATACATCATAATTTGAAACATCATTGATTGCATCAGCTAATGTGCCATATGAACCATTCGGCAGATTCATCATAATCTGATTTTGTTCACCTGATTTATTATTTACTCCCCAAATTACAAGATTGTAAAATCTTGTAGCCATTGAAACGCCATTGGCATCAGTTAATTTTTGTGTTAAATTAGTGCAAATACTATATGGTGTTACAGAATCATTGACAGTAAAAAGAGGCTTCCCTGTTTGTTGATTAGCAGCATTAAAGGTTTGTGGGTGTTTTTGGTATACCTTACCTGATGTGCAAGAGAAATATAATGATGTTGGATTTACCACAGTAACAATGCCTTGTACACCAGAAAGCCAAGTTGCTGATTGATTTCGTATCCATTGTGAAATATGAATTAGATCGCCTATGCCATCAGTGCTTTGAATATGATCATTCCAGTTTCTGTTTGAAAAGGCTCCATAAAGATTTGTGTATGATGCACTTTGTAGTACACATTCAGCAACTCTAATATGCTCGCCTGCAGGCCAATCGACTGTTGAAGAAGTGAGTACTTTTGTTGATTCAGGAATATACACATAATTCTTTACTGGTATTGAAACGGTACCAGGAGTAAGAGTAATTGTCAGTGCTGGAGTAGTATCAAGAAGATATAATCCAGTACTAAACATTAATGTAACATCACCACCTCCTGATCTTTCCATAGAACCAGTAATTACTGTTCCGTTGCTGGTTACCCTAAAGTCAATTGATTCCCTTATACTGCCATTCCAGCTATTAACAAAAGAATCATTCACATGGCTTTGTGGCGAGACAACAATTTCACCATTAACACTGTCTGAAATTATTACTGCTCCCATATACATTCTGTAAGAAGGAAAATCAGGAGGAGTGTTTGTCAAAGCGCCTGGTGTTGTGTCTGAAAGATAAACTACCCCGGTGCTTAATCCAGAAGTGTTTAGACCTCTAACCTTACCAAAAAATGTTGAAAATCCATACTCACCTGGTGAGATATCGCCTGTTACTACAGAAAGAGAACCTAGAAGTGTTTCGTATGTGTTAGCAATAGCATATTCAGCATGAGGGTGTCCGTTTGTTTGCTCTGACAGATAATGAACTACTCTACCATTATCTAAAACACCACCTGTATTATTATATATTTTTCTTACTGATTCCTGTCCAACTTGTAATACTGAACCGTTTAAACCTGTGGCAATATTTAATGTGTTATCTTCATCATTCCATGATAATCTACCTTCAGTGTATGAAGGTGTTGGCGTATCAATATCAATATCAATAAAATCACCATGATGATTTTCATGATTGAATGCATCCGATTGTAAATTGGTTGGATCATATACTGATTTTAACATATTACCAGCAGTAATCCATGACCTTGTCCCATCAATGAGGCTCGATAAAACTTGCCCGCTTGATGCAGGATATTCAAGAAAATCTTCTTTATTCGCTATAGCATCTATAGCATCTGAAATAATACTAGGAGTAACTATATCAATTGTTCCTGTACCAGTCTGTGTTCCTGTTATTCTATTTGCGTATATATTCAAAACACCTGGACTCGACACATCAATAGCTGTATTTGCTTTTAATTCAATAAGACTCATGCTTATTGTGCCGTCAGTCTGTAAAATACCAGTAGTCCCAGTAACTATATATCCGTTATATGAAAATCCATCAACATATCCATATAAAGCACCAGGTCTTGTTTTTTTAATACCTATAGCATTATTAGAGGCAAGAACTAATGAATGCAACCATATATGCATATGACTAGTCAATGCACTATCATCCGATATACCAACACCACTACCGAATACCGCTAATCTTTTCGCATCAATATATGCCACTTCTGTACTTGTCTGTGCAATAGCAGTACCAGAACCATAATCATTGATATCGCCAACAGCTATATGTGAACAACCAGAGGTTGCAGACATATTAATCATATCATTATTGCCGGTCTCTCTCGTTATTTCACCAAAAGAAACATAACAATTTTTAATAACCAGCTGTAAATTACTCACCCCGCCTAATTTTAATGTAGCCATAGGCGCAAAAATAGAAAGATAATCCATTGTTGTTATGCTTTCATTATATATTCCTGCATCAATACAAAACAAGCCCACTGGCTTTGTGCTTGATGGCAGCTCTCCGATAATAGCTGCTACATTGTCAATAGCATTCTGGAAGCTGTTTAATGCTTTATCAGGCGATTTGCCATTGTAAGTAACTCCGTCATATGCTCCACCATTCTTCCCAATAAAGATTATATTCTGACCTTCCCAAAATTTAGAAAATGGACCAGATTCACCATCTATACTGACATTACCTAAAAAATTAACTTCACCAGAAAAAGTGCCAGTGCTAGCTTGCACATCTAATGTATTAATTCCTCGTATAGCAGTTTTGAGGGCTTCAATCAATTGATTGAATTCAAAAGCTGTAAGATTGCCATCAACATTTTTTGTTGGTATGTCTATTAAAGCCATATATGTTCCTTATTAATAATCTGACCCGATAAGAGTAGCATGAATAACAGAGGAACTTACTCTTTGTAATCTAATTCTGTCAGTTCCTGTTGATCCAAATTCTGGGATTGTTCCTGGCCATCTGGTACCTACAGGCCATGTAATAGTTCCTACAACAGCATTAGTCATTATCAATTCAAATGTCCTACCGACAGGCAATCCAGAAGCATCTAAAACTAATGTGTTAGCATCTCTTGTAAACATGCATTGGTCATAATCAATTGTATTAATAATAATGCTTGTACCAGCATTTCCTAGATCCTGCAATGAATCATGAGCATATGGAACTCTTGTGTTTATATCTTGAGATAAAAGATTGAAGTCTCCATGGACTTCATTAATAGCACCAACAAGATCAATTTTATAATCGGTATCAAGGTCTACTAAATCTCCTACATTTGATAATAAAAGATTTGTATCACTGTGGACTTCATTAATAGAACCAACAATATCAATTTTATAATCGGTATCAAGGTCCACTAAAGAACCTTGTTCATCAGTTCTTAATTTTAATTCATTTATGGCATCCACAGAAGAGGTTTTTATGGTTGTCTGGAGGAGGGATAAATCCCCTCCTCCAGCAGCAATCTCATTACATTTGACCCGCCATTGATCAAATGTATCTTTAAGTGTTACATTAATTATTGCCATAAATTATACCGATAACTTTGAAAGTATTTTTGATAAGGTCTCTTCGATAAATTGAACTCTTTTCTCAAGTTCAATTATACGATTTTCCTTTTGCATCTGTATTCTTTTTCTTTTTCTAGCCTCTACTAGACTAGTAGTATTAGTATTTATAACAACGCCATGATTTGTTTTTTTAAAGCTTGATTTCATTGTATCTCCTAATTATTAAGTGCCTAAACAAATTACTCTGAGGTTATCAAATATAGGAACTCTATTTGAATTAGTTGATTTCATTACTAATTTAAAAGCAATAGATGTATACTCATCTGGGATACTATTTGTTGGTTCATCAATAAAGAATTCTTTTGTGTACTCATAATCCCTATAATCAGTAATATTACTTGACAATGCAACAAAAGAATCAGTAGTTAATTTAGTCCAAGGTAGATTTTCAAATAAATTATTATCTGAAGGACTTTGTTTTTTATACCAAATCTCAAATTCAGCTTCATCCATTGCAACAGCAGATATAATAATCTTTACTGCAACAGCAGGCTCTTCCAATGTTATTCTTCTTGTTATATACCTAGCTATACCAGAGCTTCCTGCAGGAACATTTTCTGGAATATTCTTATAATGTGAGGTACTCCATGTTACACTGACAAGACCAGATCCATTTGTTGGAGTAGTATTAGAAATCACTTTAAATTTATATGAATCATCATCAATTCTTGTAATACCAAAGAATCCAGAAAGCTCACTTGCTGTTAATGAACCAATTGTTGTGGATGCTGATATTTCAACAAATGTCCCTGTTGAAATTCCATGATCAACATGAGACACAACAACTTCATAACTACCTGCTGTAACTGTTATAGTTTTATTAGCAGTATCATAAGAAGGATAATCAATTCTATTACCTACTGCAATACAAGAAGCTCTGCCTAGATCAAGCACAGGTGAAATATTTCTGTTATTACTAAAAATTACATTTTTCACATCCAATGACTTCTCACCTGCCATTGAAATATTTTCATTATCATCACTAGCAATAACTTTTGCTGTATTAAAAAAATTATTTTCAGTAACATTTATTAATGAATAAGATGATTCCTTTACATAAGGTGTTTGATTTCCATTAACAGATTGACCTGATGTACTTCTTACAAACCAAGAAGATCCAGCACCAGTAACAATCACTTCTGTTATATTAGGTCTAAAAACATCCAATTGTACATTTCTTGTTGCCAAACCAGTATTACCACCCACCAAACCAGAATCATTCGCAAGAGTTGAAACTTGAATCACATAGGAGTCAATTTCAACTCTGTATACAATATGAGAACCATTAATTTCACTTGCAGGGATGTTATTAAACAATCCTTCAGAATCATCAAATCCTGATAATGTTACTGTGCTTCCATTTGAGAATCCATGAGAATAATGTCTAACTCTTACAAGATTAGAGCCTTCAAATGTCTCTAATGGATTTGATCCAATATATGCAGGAGAAAGTGATTTGTTATGTAATACTGTTTCACCATAATTAGGTACGCCTGAACCCTCAGCAGTTTCAATAGCAAATCTAGCCTTATATAAAATGAATTTCATATCCTGTAATTGATTAGCAGTCCATGTACTTGCATTCTGTGATTTGAATAAAACACCAGTAGCAGGCTGCTTGGAAATCAAATTATTGGATATAATATCAGTTTGTCCTACTTCACCTATCCATACATTATAATCAAATGAATCTGTAAGCAACACAAAGCAATATTCAGTGCCTTGTTGTAAATATACAGGTGAATTAAGAACAAAGGTTGTAGCAACAGAACCATCAGTTGATGTGGTTATTTCATGTGGATATTTTATGACTTCAGAATATGGTGCTACTGCCTGAGAAGGATATCCATTCTCAACTTCACGAATCTGGAAAATAACAGGTCTATTTTCAGAATCTTTATCCTTAAAGTAAATATCACATTTTGTAACAAAACAACCACCTTCATCTTCAATGAGAAATGTTTGAGCAAGAGGATCATCATAACAATAACTGTATGGCCAGCCAGATGCACTATATCTTCTTGCCCTTTTATCATGTTTATTCCAACCCCAACCAAATAGATTAGTGTTTCTAACAATTCTTTCTTCTTCAACAGTATTTGTTGTTGTTTGAAGAGTAGCAGTAGAAAGAATAGTACCTTCAGTAATATTCATTACACCTTCACTCTTGAAAATACCTTGGCTTACTGTTTGGTTGTATTGGGTATTATTTATTTGATCAGTAAGTAAAAATGTTCTGTCGCCTGTTCTGAATTTTAAAGTATCATTACTAGGTATACGAAACATCATAGCAACTCTACCTAATGCATCAGTAGTAAATGGACCGCTTGCAGAATTCAACACAAGATTAGCAGCCAACACTGCAGTGCTTCCAGAAGTGCTTCCAATAACAGTTTGTCCTGAAGCAAATCCTATACCATCCCATTCCACAAAAGCCAATTCAGAAGGACTCTGGAATACAATTTTAGCATTCCCACCACCAGATGATGTTACATATTCCTCAGATTTATTGTTTGTGAGAAAATCACCTACTTTAGATGATATAGCCACCCTAGAAGCTTGAATACAATATGGAGCAACATCGATATCATCAAAGAAAGGGTATATGATCGTATTAGGTTTCATATTTTCTACTTTGATTAGTATTGCTATACTTCTCATATAAGGGATATAGTTCATACTAACAACACGATCACCGATATCACGCTCTGAAATATTTACAGTGCTTGTAGTCTGGAGACCAGTTCTTTCTTGGCTTGAAACAGTGGTAGCAAGCCAGTTCCTGGACCATCCGTGTGTCTGATACCAATAATTATTCCATGTTATATCATTATAATTATTAAACCCACGATCATAATAATTGTCGCTGTACCAGCCGTCGACACCGCCGTAATAATCGCCATTATACCAGCCATTAAGGTTATTATTATAAGGGTATCTGACATTGCCGTACCAACTAGGTCCGCCGGCACCATCTAAGCCAAGATATCTATTCCATCCATATCGATGTGAGTATTCTACACCAGTCCATGTGGTTTCCCAATCATTCCATGTTATACCATTAAGGTTTGCTTGGTCTGCTATTTGTTGTAAAGCAGCCATATTTTCATCATCATTAACAATGATAGTACCATTTTTAGATGTATCATACCAGTTATCAGAATCAGGATTGAAATCCATTACACCCCGAAATGATCTTACTGCAAATGGGTTTATGTTCTCTGAGGTAGAATTTAACGTTTGTGAAATAAGCGCAACGCTAGTAAATGGCAATGTAACAAGATTCCCATTACGAACAACATTAACTGAAAGATCAGGATCAAATTCCAAATCTATAGAGTCAGAAGAAAAAGTAGGTCTCATTTTTTCTTCAGTTTGATCAATTGAACATTTATAATCAATACTTGTTGAATCACCTAGAGCATGACTATTGAATGGTTCTACAATAAAACCATTCTTAAATCTATCCAAACCATTTTCATCTTTTATTTGAAATTCAGCAGTTTCTCTCTCAAGAAGAGAAAGAGCTGTATAATATTCAAGATTTCCTATTCTTTTCTCAAGGCTACCAATATCCCTCATTGTATATCGTTTATTTTCAATAAACTTCGGTTTTATATCAGCAACAGAAACACCATATGGATTCATTGTAATCTCAAATAATAGCATAGCATTATCAGGAGATTTCGGCGGCTTTGGAGAAGATGAAGGTTGACCTTCAATAACATTAAATATGCCAGTATAATCAATAACTAGTTTATCTATTCTTCCAAGATAATATTCATAATCCGATCTAAAATTTGATAGCGGTATCGGTAATTCATTACTTGTATCCCACCCACCAGAAGAATTAGCAACAGGTCTAAAATCAACACAATCCGATAATGCAAAAACTCCAGATTCTGAAAAGAAGAAAGGAATTTCACTATAATCCAAAGTTGAATAAGAATCTACAGAACTATAATCACCAGCACCATGTGAAAAATACTCATATGTTACGGTTAATGTATCTGTACTTTTTACAGGAGCTGCATCATTACGTAAACGAATTCTTGCTAGATCATAAAAAGCTTCTCTCTGTCCAGAATCAAATTCATACCGATTGGTAATATCAGTAACTGAATTCAGCATTACAGAAACTAATCTATAACCATCAGCTTTATTCAGAACATTATATCCACTTGGTATTAAATTTATATCTGCGCCTACAATATCAAAAACAGCTGTTTGTTTTGTTTTTGTTTTTTCTACAGCAACAGTTTTAATTACAGGCAATATCACCCTGAAATCACTATCAGGATACGCTCCAAGATTAATTTCAACAGAAGCTCCACCAGCAACTAATGTGACACTTGATATAGGAACAAATGAATTATTAGCAGTAGTTCCGTTAATATTCATTACAACATAATTTGATCCATTGTATGTATCAAATAATTGATTGGATCCTGCTGAAATAGCAATAACACCAGCATTGGAACTTTTATTAGTATATGTTCTCTGTACAGTATATGTGGTATCAGACACACCATCAATTTTCAATGTTTTTATGTATTGATGAGGTAAATGAAATACTGAGGTTTTATTTGCTGGTTGTTGAATCGAGAATGCATAATCATAATATGCGCTGGATATATCAATGTCAGTGCTTGCTGTGAAAATAAGATCAGTATCTTGTGATTCAATCCAAAGAACTTCAGACCAAGCTCTTCCTGTATTAATAGCAATATCGAATAAGAATAATTTATATACAGAAAGCGAAGGAGTAGCATCGGATTCAACTAGTTGAATCCCACGAACCCTTGCAGTACCTATTAAATTATTTACACTTGATAATACACCATCGCTCCCAGCAACATCATATAATTTAATGGTTGCATATTTAGCAATATCTGGGAATTTATGAAGCTGTTGAATATAAATAAATTGACCAATATTGCAATTTGTTACACTATTGTTATTTGCTGAGGTAGTTCTCGCTTTATTAGAAGGAACCCATGTAGTAGCAATATTTGATCGCTCAAACCCACGTACATATGATTTCCCTGGTTCAACACCAATAGCAATTTTTGATTCATCGCCGCCTTCTATCGCAAGATATCTACCATTTTTCAATCTAGGGATAAGAGGATCTAGGAGATGCTCTTTGATATTAAGATTATATTTTCTAACGGTATAATCACCTGACTCATCATATGTCCGTCTTGCTAATGTTTTTTCCAGTTCATTGTATTCTGGGTCACGTACTTCATTAACAATGTACCCAGCATCTATTCTTTGTATTTCAATAAAATCATCATTCAGTATATCATCAATGCCTGCAGTTTCAAGTTTAAGATCAAGTTTATATCTATCAGCACCGGGAGCAGCGTAATTATACGATCCTTGTGCATTATCTCTCAATGACGCATCATCTTCGGCTGTAACAATGTACTCGTATAGCTGGAGTCCAATCTTCAATGAGGGGTTGTTTGTGTACTTACTAGCAACAATCGATTGGGTGTCAACTATAACGAAATATCCATTAATGAAGTAAATACCTTCTTGAATAGATGCTATACAGCTATCACCAATATTCAATGTTGAAGTGCCATCAAAAGTCCCTCGGACTTCACATTTGACATTTGTATTAGCTACTATTTGAAGAACTTCACCATCCAGGAATGAAAGAGCATTAAGAGGCCCAGAGTCAGTATACTTGATATACAAAGTCTTAGGATCAGTTCCTTCAACACCAGAAGAAAGCATTACTTCAGCTTTTGCGCCAGAGGTAACCCCTTCTATAATAGAACCAATAAAAGCTGTTTCATCAACTTCAAATCCATTATAAGCAGCATTAATTTTCACATAGAAGACTTCTGTATCAAACATAATATGTCCAGGAATTACCATGGACCCGTTTTTGAATATATGCTCCCCGAATCGTGAAATTTGTGCTTGTAAAATTGTTTGCTGTTGGGTAAGCTCTCTTGCTTGTACAGCATAGGAAGGCCTATATAGGATTCTATGAAATTTCTTTGATCCTTCGAAATCATCATAGTATGGGCTGCGGTTGAAAGATATCATATTATTCCTTTGTTACTTTGATAATGGGTAAATTCAATTTAGTACTTCCTCATGTATTTATCAATGGTTCATCATTACTTTTTTTAATTGTATTTGATAATTCAATATTCTTATTTATTTCATTGTTTATATGATTAATTATTGGCGCAGCTATTTTAAAAGGAAGCTCTATTAAAGCATCATTCAATACCTTCAATTGCTTTTCATTTAATTCTATTTTCATATTATGCCCCTATTAATCCATGAGAGGTTAGATCAGCTATTAATGCTCCCACAGCACTACCAACATCAGCAGCAGTTAATAAAGGATCATCAATATTGAATCCACCTCTTGATATAGTTCCTGCAGGCGCGGTCCATCCAGATATTCTTTCATGAAGTACCTGCAAACCATTAATCCTTATTGAATTAATACCTTGTATATTTAAATATTCACTGGCTCTTGAAAATCTTATGTATGTATCATCTTCTGGCCCTGATCCTACGACTATTTTCTGGCTTTCCCCTAATAGTATAGCACAATCACTATGAAAATTACTTTCTGAAGTTGAAATACCATATGCAAAATATCCTAGACCAAATCGTATGCCGCCTGATTTATTGTTTGAAGTATCTCCACCTTCAAGTCTAATATATTCATTATCATCAACAGGACCATTCAATGTTTCACAAGGCATTATGGAATTTTTTGATATCAATAAACCAGTATAGATTCTATTCTCTATGGTACATTCTTCACTTGATCTTATACAAAGTCCTATAGTGACTGGAGCGACATTATTTTTAGAAGCTGATAAAATTAAGCCTATAGGGGCTTCTTCATCTTCAAAATCAAGAAGTCCTATATCATCATCATCAGAAATATCACCATCATCAATCCAACCATAATCTTTGCTGCTATAAATGTATGATGCAAACCCAGACATATGTTTTCCTTTAGAATTCTATACTAAAAATGAATGATTCGGATTGACCAGCCCTTCTTGTCATTGGCTGAAAATTTTCATAATACAGAATATCACCTTTATTAAGATTTATATTATTGAGAGTAATTCCTGTTACTGTGGCGATAACACTAGGATCTGAGGCTGTATGAATTGCTTCTCCTACTAAAAAAGTTCCTCTACGGTCTGACACATAAAAAACGCTGCTTGAAATATTATATAAAACAGCAGTAGCTCCAGAAACATTACCTACAACTCTTTCAGAATATAAGAAAGACCCTATTATATTGGATACTTCAATTTGATCAGTCAAATCATACCGATCTCCAGTTAATAGAACATTGGATTTATTCTGCATGTTTTTTATTAATCCAATGCGTCTATAATTGACAGTACTAGGAAATACTCCTGCTTCATCTGTTATTAAGCTACCTTTGAATAATGCAAAATTAGCGCCTAATTGAACATTTACATTACTACCATGTCCTTCCAATGGAGACACAACAGCACGGAAAACAGCATCAGCACCATCGCCTGATATAACAACATCTGCATATGAATAATTTGTGCCAGATGAGGATAAAATAAAACTTGTAACCAATCCTTCTGCATCAATTACTGGAGATGCAAAAGCACCAGTACCATCACCATATATTGTTATTGTGGCGGTTGTGTACCCACTCCCAGGATTTTCTATAACAAATCTTTCAATCGTCCCGGGTATCGCATTTGCTTCCACTGCTATATGTTGATCGGATTTGTCCTCAGTTTTATATGGACACGGAATAAATGATTCACTTATAAATGTAATATAATCGGATGGTATATTATACATGAATTTCCATTTATAACCATCCTGGTATGATACAATATTAAGATCCTGCCCCACAGGTTTATTTACAGAAGCAGAACCAAAATTATTATCAATGCACATATAAACATTATATTGTGGACCAGAAGGAGTAGAATCAATGACAAAGACATAGAATGGTTGGGTAGGACTTAGCCATTCATTGAAGTCATTTATATCAAATGAATCATCCCATGGCGTATAAATCACATTTTCTTCCCAGTCATATCTTTTCAGCCCAGTGGCAGCTCTCTCATCGGATATATTTTTGATGAATACATTGGATCGTTTTACTTTTCGTATTTCACTAGGAGAATTTAAAGCAACATCAGGGACACCTTCATCATCCCAGACTTCATTTCTCCCAGCAAAAAAGTATACATCCGAGTCAGCGAAATCCTGCAGTGCTACAATAGCAGCATTAACTCTTGAACTGGTTGTTATGGTTGCAGACATTTTATTCCTTTATAAGGATGAAGCTAATTCAAAAAGATTGGCAACATCTGTTTTGGTCATTCCAAGGCCTTCAGTAATTGTAACAACCCATGGCCAATCACTCTTGACATCCATTGCATATTCCCATTCTATTTTTATCGCGGCTTTTTGTGCCTCATCTGTCATTGAATCAATTGCTGTTTCAATAGTAGGCAGCAATCCAGATTGTAGGAGAGCTAGCCTTGCCTGTCGCATTGTTACTGTATACACTCTCTCAACTGCGCCATCCTTAAGGACGTATTCACTCAATTTAGAAACATCCATTCCTTCTGGCGCTGTAATGAATTCTTCGGGACCAGTGTATGCATCAGTAGCGCTGCCGATAATTTTATTTTCTCTAATTAATAATTTCATATTATTCCTTTATTATAAATGTTAAATAGGTTCTGTTATTGGTATGTATAATAATTGTTCCCATGCTAAAACGCCCGGCGTGTGTATACCTGATACTGGATATTGTAAAGGTAGTATATTCTTACAGCTGGCATCAGCTAGATATCTCGATTTCATTGTGTTTAATATCACTAGCACATTAGCTGTTTGAGCTAATGTGCTAGTGATATAAGACATTTCAATATTTGAGCCTTCTCTTTTACTTGCTGAATTAACAGTAAATGTATACGTGGCGTTATTATATTGTTCAGATCCCATCGCGCATACCAAAAATTTGTCTTCTGTGCCTTGGGCGACAAATGTATTGCTTGCAGGCTCCAAATATTTATTCATAGTTGTATATGTAGTAGTTGTATCAGCAGCTAATTGGGCAGTGGCATAATTTATTAATACATCTTTAGACGCTTCGCTGGTACCTAATGATGTAATGCAATTATCATCTGACCATATAGTATAAAAGAATCCAATTGGATTTAATGAAGTCCCTGTTGTAACAAACTCAGAAGATGCAAGAAAAGGAGCAATTAAGGATTTGTCATTTGTTTGACATATATCCTCAAAAAGAGTATTTATGTCAAAATCGCCTCGATTGGCTAGAATATATGTTACAAAATCCGTTGATGCAGTAGCCTCACCAAATGCTGAGAATCCTGTTAATAATTTTTCATATGACACTGGGTTATTCAATAACAATTTGGATGCAGTAGCGGAACCAAGAATTGTAGTGAGAGTTGATTCCGCAGCTGCAATTCTTTGTGCTTGCGCTTGTAATGACAATAATATATTAAATTCAGAAAGATTACCTATGCTTGAATTTAGATATGTTTCTAATTCGCCGCTTGTCAATTGGCTTTTTTCTAGGCTGCGTAATAGCCTCATTGTATGTACTGATGGCATTTTTATTTCCTTTTTATATTATTTTATAACACATATTGTCCATATTCCAGCAGCGAAGTAACTGGCCTGGTTGTCTCGACCAGTATATACAACGGTTACTTCATCGGTTGCTGAAACAAAACCATATACGTCCCCTTCTATCATTGATACTGGCAGCCCATTTCTTGTAATTATAACTGTGTCATTTACACTTGCACCGGGCACTGATACTTTCTCTTTTACCCAAAGGTTTGAACTAACTACAGTTATAGTACTCCTAAATAATATCTCTATATTATTTAATTCTTTAAATTTATTTTGTATAATACATATTGGCCAAGAACCAGTTGAAAAAGAGCCCTGGTCGATGACCCGACCAGTATATACAACGGTTACTTCATCAGTTGCTGAAACAAAACCATATACATCGCCATCGCGGTTGCCTCCTCCGAGGCCACTCCTTGTAAGTGTAACTGTGTCATTTACACTTGCACCGGGCACTGATACTTTCACTGTCCATCTCTGTAAGGGACTAACTGCTCCTACAGTATTTGAAAATGTTGTTTTGATGTGATTAGGGTTAATATCCAAAATATCCTTTATCACATATATTTGCCACGTCCCAGCTGGGAAATAGCTAATATTTGTATCTGACCCTATAAATGTAACTGCAACGTTATCAATTACTGAAACAAAACCATATACATCACCAATATCACTACCAAATGGGCTTGTCCCAGATGGTGTTATAATAACAGTATCGCCAACAACAGCGCCAGTAACTGTGACATTAAGAGTGATTAAGGAATCCGCAGCAACACTAGTAACTGTATTTGTGAATGATGCTTTGAGTATATTATTTTCATTATCAACTAATTTAATTAAATTGCCAATATAACTATTTGAAGTGCTTAATTCACTTTCAAGACTGTTAATTTCAGATTCAAGGCGAATTACTTCTTTTGCATTAATATCAAATTCATCTGCATGCCATGCATCAATTAAATCCCAATGTGCTGCTTGTAATAACCATGCGCCATTAGCAGTGAGAAAACAGCTTTCATCATCATCTAATTCTGTACTCCCTTCATTCCAAGAAAAAACTCCTAAACTCTCTATTGATATTATTACATTTTCGGATAGAGGTTCAAATGCCCGAGCATCATTTCTATTATCATAATCATAAAATTGAATAGTGGCATCTGGCGGCTCTGGGAGCTTAGCCCAGGCATATACATCAGAAGCAGGCAACGTTGTTGGAATTATTTGGTCGCCGGTATTGGATCCATATGCAGTACCTGTACCATTAGCTTTGGTGTCGAGAGCACTTTGTGTAGCTGTGCTTATTGGCTTATTCAAATCAGAAGTATTATCCACATTAGAAAGTCCAACTTGGTCTTTTGATACTGTATGTGGATTCGATATATTTCCTATATGAGAATCAAGCTCATTTTCTATAGGAGTAATTCTGTTTGTCTGAATGGTAAGAATATTCAAGGCACTACCAACATCAGTGCTTATTGGCTTATCCAAATCAGCAGTATTATCCACATTAGAAAGACCAATTTGATCCTTTGTTACATAATGCGGATTTGTTACATCAACTAAATGCTCATCATATCCTGTTTTGGTTATCAATGATATTTTTTTGTATTCAGTACCATCCTGTATATCATCAATTGATCCTGTCTTGATAATTGATGCAGGAGTTGCCACTCCTAGAGGATTTCCTATAGCATCCTGACAAAGGAATAAAGAATCCTCTGTGATTGTTTCAGTTACTATAACAAGCTCATGTGCTTGCTTATTGCTATCGTAATTTGCCATATCTTCCTATAAGAGTAAAATATTTTCAGTGTCAATTAATAATTGGTTCAATTCATCTATAAATACACTCTGACCTATATCAGCGAATTCATATGCTATTTTTGAACCAAAGCATATATTTGTTTTTCTAATTGTATTTATGTCATCAATCCCATATAATTCTTCGCCTGATTCATATGAATCCACATCAATATAGCTAGCTTTGTATATAACAATATCTGCAAAGGCTGATATTTGTGTATCGCCAAAATCAGTCCACGTTAATGTATCTGATAAATGCTCTTGCCAATTATATTTATAAAATTCCACATTATTTAATGTAGGACTTATAAAGCCACCATATGAGAAACTAGAAACATCTCCTTCCTCAAGACCAAAACCAAATACTATAGTCCCTGAAGGATGAACAAGATCATTGATAGAGGATATCCATTCACTCTTATTTTTCAGAGTGGTTATTACATAAGAGAAATCTTGGTAATAATATGAATCTTGAATGTATTTATTACCAGAGACATAACCATCAGTATTTCTATATATGCCTTGTAATGTTCCTAATGCTCCTGGTACTATATTTCCTGCTGTCTGAAATATCTTGTGAATATAAAACCCAGAAGCACCTGAAGAAATACCTATTAGATTATCACCTTCAATAAATTCAATATCATTGGTTATTTTGAATGATATTGAATTTGTGCTTCGGTTATAATGCTTGATTATACCTTGTGCACCAGATATGGATCCTTCTACTGTTTCATTGATTAGGTACTCTATTTCATTCCATGCAAAATCATATATAAAGGCATTTGTATTGAATGAGGTTTTTGCCTCAACAAATATAAAATTGATAGGGAATGTATAAGGGAATCCAGCAAATTCAGAACCGAGATAATTGACACCATGGTCAATAATACCTATTCTTTTAATTTTTCCTATGCTTGTTGAAACAGGATATAAGATTGCTCCAGTGCCAGTGGATCTGATATCAATTAAAGGCATTTCTTGATATCCATATCCTTCAGAAATCATTTTGATACCTGTTATACTTCCATCTATTCCATCAACACTTTCAACAATAGCCTTTGCATTTCTGCCTGAGGTGCTAGGGAATAGGATTATATCATTTACTGAATAGCCAGTGCCTGCTTGTATTATCTCTAAATCATCAATAGAACCGCTTTCAATTTCATCTATTGTTATATACGAATCAACACCAACATTGCTCGTCACAGTGATTACATCACTTTTTTTGTTGTATAATGCATTAACATCTAGTGAAATGTCAGTTATAATACTATAAATTTTTTCAGAGATACTGGTGATGCCGTCGATAGTTGTACCAGTAATTGTTTCCCCAACGATGAATGATGATGGGCTATTGACAGGATTTATAGTGGACACAGCACATTCAGCTACATGGAAACCATTCGATGCTGTATATAATGTTACTGATTCAACAAGAGCAATTGCACCACTCAGTGCTCCTAATATTTCTGTCCCTTCAAGGCCTACAATTAATCCGTTATCTCTGTTATTTGATATTTTTATAATATTATTTTTAGACCACTTACCATCAGAAACTCGCAGGACATCATTTGAAGGATAATATAAATTTACTTCTTCATTAAACAATACCCTGAAGATAAATTGAATGGACTTTTCAGAACCTCCCGATCCATAGAATTGTTTGATATTTGATATCAAATTTCTTTTGTCTATGGAAATATCAATATTATCCTTAAGAGTATATATAAAATTCCTTGCAAAATTATCAAGAAATTCTAATGATGTGAGGTCTATGTCAGAATATTTTAATATATTCCCAATAAATTCATATGCTTCTCCCTCATTATCTTGTTGGGAATAATAAACTTTAATAAATTCGACAAAATTGGGATAATCCTGTCTAATAAACGAAGGTATATTATTTTCTATTAAAGTTGATCTGAATTTATTGGACATGATTATTTTATATCCTTATTTTGAGCATACATATTGACAGTAACGCCCTGAAGTCTTCTATAATTGATTGCCAATGGCGTTTCATCAAGAAGAATAATTTGGTTATATCCAGGAATAATATCATTATTAACAGCAGTACAATAAAACCTCAAATCCAATGTGTCTTGTGGCAAATCATAAACTGTCATTGAGTAATAGACATCGCCTGTTGTATAATCAATTGAGCCTATATTGCTATGAATGATTTCATTAGTCAATACACTTCTTGTGAATAGCACACCTTCTGAATTATCCAATATTACTTGTTTTACTCTTGCGCCTTCAGTACCAGTTATGTTATAATAAGATGAAAATAAAGATCCAGGTACTATCGCATTGGAAAATTTAATTTCCTTTGTTTCGTACAAACCAAGCACTGGGAATGTTTTCTTCATCAATTGAAAACTGGTATTGGAATTCACTATTGCAACTGATGTATTATCTATTGCAGTTGATAATTTTGAGTAATATAATGGCTTGCTGAATAATCTGGTATTCTCATTGAAATATGTTGCTATGCTTTGATTTACCAGAACGACAAGCTCATTAGCTTTAAGACTAGTTTTGCTCACATCGTATGTTACATTAGAAACTACAACTGCATACAAATAATCAGGACTCATAATTTCTGGCATTACAGTAACTACATTATATTTTTTAATCAAATCATTTTTAATGGAATCCTTAAGGGTCTCTGAAAGAAAATCAGTATGTTTTGGTTTTAGAGCTATAAAGACTTTTCCATATATCGGTGGTGAATTGTATTCACCACCCCACACTCTCATTGAATCAATCCATGGATATTCTTTTAACAGAAAATTTTCATAATCAGTTGTTGTTACTGCTCTTGATTGAGAAGTGTACATATTTGGGGCTTTTTGCTTGATCGATTCTATTGATTCTCTATCAGCTGCACCATATGCAACAGTTTTTGTTGTTATCGTGTAATTATTATTATTGTCAATCAATTGTTGCTTTTTGAATATCTTGGAATTATTTGCCTCTTCACCTTTCAATGAAATAATATAAGAAAGATTTATTGTACTATTATTTATTGGTTGCTTCCCTATTATGTTATCACCGAATTTTACTTCATATCTTCCGTCAGCTCTTTCATGTAAAAAGTATGTCAAAGAATCAGGCGTAACTGTAGAAATATTTTCATTCCTAGCGTATTCTGTAACCTCATTATTTGATGTTACAGAAACAGTAAGGGAGGATATATCAGCATCATTTGAAGGGATTATAAATCTTTGCTCTGCATTAACGTCAAAAGTATATGAGAAGGTATTATACACTCCTTCATATATATCAACATCCTCTATTAAATATTCACTTACTAATCCATCTGGTTTAGGATATATTAGATGTTGCTCTTTTGTTGAAAAAATTATATTTTCTGCGGTTATAAATCTTGTACCAGCTGGCATTGTAAGGAACAATGGACTGCCAGTTACTGCAGGAAAATATAAGTCAATATCCGCTCTTGCTGTTCTTTTGCTCCTTGGAGTATACCCAATGGATTTAGCAATCGACACAACAGAAGACCGAAGTTGTGCTGAATCAATAAACATTTCATTAGCGGACATGTTTGCAATAACTGCATTCATATGGGTATTATACGCTAATATATCCATAAGAATATTAATCGCAGATCCTTCAAATTCATAATCCTGGAATGTAGGATCCGATTTGAAATAATCTATTAATTCTTGCTTTATTAAATCAAAATCTAACTCAGCTACATTTATTTCGGATTTATTTGATGCCATATGGTAACCTATCTAATTGTCTTGAGGAATATCTCTACATTACTTGGAATTAATGTATTAAGAATTATATAATATATATTTATAGATAATGAATTGCTATTAGGATTAGCATCTATATCAATCCTGGTTAATTCAACTCTAGGCTCGTATTTATGAATTAAACTAGCTATTGTGTATCTTAAGGTATCAGTTCCTCCAGGGAGATCATAATTCTCAAATAACATATCATATATACCACCGCCTATTTCAGGATGAAAAGGCTTTTCACCTCTATTAAGCAATATAAGATTTCTTAATGCCTGCTTGATAGCATTATCTCCAGTTTTCCTTGAGAAATCCAATGATATAGGATGTGGAGTCAGTGATATATTAACATCACTGTATATTCTTGATGGATTTGGTTCAGTGTAATTATATTTTAAAGTCATTGTATTCCTTTATTATGGTGTTTCAGTAGATATTGACACTGATGAAGTAATATTTCCTCGAGGAGCTTTAAAGCTCGTAGTAACTAATTTTTTACAGATAGCAATACCATCGATGTATATTCTTGAGGGTACTATTTTGATTTGTGTGTTGGCTGTGCTATTAGCTGAAGAGCCGAACCCTGGGACACTAGAAATAATAGTACCAGATACACTCCCCTTTCCCCCATTGGCTTCGAAGCATGATAATACAACACTGTTATATCCATCTGAAGATACTGAGCTGGCTGTTACTGTGCTTATTGATACAGGAGAATAGGATCCTACACCGTATGTTGTTTCTGACCCCGCCAATGCTGTTATTTTAGACCCTGCTGAATCATTTATGGTGTTATTAGCCAATCGTACATGATTATTTTGTGTTGCGTCTATGATGCTTCCTGATGACCTACGAACGGTATTAGAATAAGAGGTCATAGCATCATTGCCTCTGGTTATTGTTGATTTGTCGCCATCAACAACTCTAATCATATTTCCTTCCACATGCTGCCAATAATTACCTTTAATATGTTCATCTTTGTTTCCATTGACAGTTACACGGTAATCACCTTCAACATATAGATGCTTATTAGCTAAATCAATTTCAAACCCATCACCATATATCTTTCTAATTTCTTTACCGTCTGGGTGTATTTCTAAAAAATTTTGAGAGGATTTGTGCTGTCTAAAATATCTTTCTGAACCAGGTGTGCTGTCCCATTCTTCAATATGTCCCCATTCGCAACCATCGCATGAAGGATTATATACACCTTCCCATGAATAATTGTATGGATATATAGGAGCATATGGCGTTTCAGGTTCAGACCATTGACTATAAGCAGTAGCAACATTTTTAAGCACATTTGCCTTTCTTATTGTTACTGGCACAGGCTCTTTAACATGTTTACCTGAAATACCTCTTGCATGTCTATTTGTGTCAGGCTCATTTAATTTAGAATCCTGAGGAAAACACCCATCAGGATCATTGAACCCAACTCCTGGAGTACTCACATCAATAGGAATTCCTCCTATTGAACCCATTATAATTGGTTGCTGTTTATCTATACCATCACGATAAAATCCCATCACCCACGATCCATTAAGAAGACCAATTGGCGCTTCTCCAATACCATTCATTGATGCAGTAGTAACTGGCATCATGGGCATTGCCCATGGTAAATCAGCAGTAGGGATATCCGATTTTGTTTGTGTATGATCGCCGAGCACTCGTACCTGAACTCTGCCTAGCTTCTCAGGATCAGCAGTGGATTCTACAACACCCATGAACCAATAAAAGCCATCCATGCCCATTACATTTTTTACTGAATTTGATGAATCCATTACACGCCTCCTCTTCCACCAGGTACACTTTCTCTGCTTCCGCTCCCGGGAGCACCAGCCTCTTCCCATAATGGATTCGATTCTAATTTAGCATAATCATCTCTAATTACTTCCAATATACAAGAAAAATGATCACCAGAGAATTTTCTTCTAATTGCAGTTATAATATAATGCCCTGCGAATCTTGAATCTTTCGATGGTGATTCATCAGAAGGAGTTTTTAGTTTCCATTCTGGTGACCACATTTTTATTTTTATCTTGTCGCCTATTTTTCTTGTCATGCTTCCTGGAATTGTCATCTGCATTTTCACAAAATTTAATTGAGCTAATTGACCTTTACGTTGTCTAACCCAATTATTTACTTCAAATGATTCTTGATTATCATATTGCCATGAATGTTCAGGGCATATACTGATAATTGTATTTCCCCCATCAGTAGCCATCTTCTTATTTGTGTATTCTCTTACTAATTTTGATTGATTGTCTGTGTGAGGTAATTTACCAAAATCAGAATAATAATCATATTGTTTATCAAGAGAATAATTCCCTGCACTATCTCCAGTAGGATGATAATCAATTACTCTTTTATGAAATATGTCATGGCGTATTAATCTGTTTGACATCATGCCAGACATAGCAGCTGCGGATAAATCATGATATCCTACTCTCTTCATGGACATAACATTTAGATACTGTGATTTCAAGAATTCTGGTTTTGGCTCGCCCATTGTATCTGCTACCTCTTCGCCTATAGCAGTAACATATTCAGCTACTGGATCAGCAGCCATTATTTCAGAGAATGATTTGAAATTAAATTTGTCCTTATCTTCCCAAAATAAGAAATTCACAGAATCACCTGAAAAAGCTCTTCTTGAAAGAAAATTTATCGCATTATATGGCTTTAGATTAGGTATAACAATATTCCATAATCTGTCTGAAACGCCTACTTCAATTGGTTTAACTGGCAATTCACCTCTTAATCCACCCTTTGATAACCAATTATCGTATATATCCTTAACCATAGATGAATATGGCATTTGATTATAACTTTTTGATACACGGGAAGATAAATGGTCAGTCCATGTACTTGAGACAAATGATAACGCAACTGTTTGTTGATCCTGTTTTGTTTTTTCTTGTCTTAGGATTTTTATGATTTCAAATGTGAATTTTAAATCTTCAGGGTCATATTCTTGAACATAAGGATCATTTTCATTACGGACAAAATGACCTTTAATAAGATCACCTTCCATTATAGGTAGATTTGTTACTAAGTTAAGAGAATCAACAATTACTATGCTGCCAACAATACAAGTTGAAAACATGCTTTCATTGATATTAAGCTCTATCATTAGATAAGTCAAATCTATTTCAGCATCTTCTGAAATAAGAAGTAATGATTTTATATCATACCCAAATGGTGCTATAGTAATGTCATTTTTTCTATACGCCATTATATACCTCTTGAAAAATTAGAAGATAATATAGCTTCACGTTCTTTCTTAACCATATCAAGATATTCTGGTTGTAATAATCTAATTGAGCGTTTAGCTTCATTTAAATCCGATTCATAATCGTAATTACTGATGGCTAATTTATTGTAAGCATAATCATCTGAAACTTCATGACCTGCAGGCAATGCGTATATATTGGCATCATATTCTGATTCATAATGATGAATGCTGTAAATATTTTCAACACCATACACAGATATAATATATTTGCGCAAATCACCTTCATTTAATGGCCAATCAAAGAATGGATCCATCATGTCATTCATCATCATAATTACCCAATAATAATGCTCTGATTTATATAATTTTTTGGATATATTTAATAAGGTATCAACATCTCTAATATTCCAGAGAGAATATACAGAGGCATTCTTTTTAACTTCATCAACAATCTTCCAACGATGGATAAAGTCCAATACCGCTAGGGTTTCATTGTCAAGAGTGTATGGTATCTTATTAAATCCTCTGAAATAGAAATTTCTTTTTTCAAATATAGTTGCCATATCTATCCTACATAGCCTTCTTTTACTTTTGCTTTTGTATGGAGTTGTGATTCAGTAAAGGTCAATTGTATATTGGTTTGAACTGCGCTGTCTTTATGAGCAACCATCTTTCCTACTCCTCCGTAATTCACACTATAATCAGTTAAATAAGCAGGAAGAATTTTCGGTAGCCATTCAGCATTTCCGAATTTTATATCCCATGCTGAAGGGTAGGCAAAGTAAGTGCTTCCTTCACCCGCGAAATCTGGCATTGCTTGTGTCTGGAAGAATTCAATGAATTGTTTAATTGCAGCTGCCTCTTTTTGATTCAGAGGTATTAGTTCAAATTCAAATTGAAATGATCTATATCCAATACCATTGAATGTCATTTCTTTATTAGGATTTACTGCCTTATTTTGTTTGTGCAGAACATAATCACCAAGATCCGAAGCTCCTAATACGCTAGAACCAACGCTGGATGCAGCATCTTTTGCTCTCCCTGCTATAACTCCAGCTCCTCCAGAACCTAGTGCCTCTAGTGCTCCTGTTTCACCAGATTTTTTATAAGCAGAAATAGCAGCAGCTCCACCTATGGAATCAGGAGTAAAGTCTTTTTGTTCCCATAATATTTGATTTCCTGATGTGACATTTGTGGGCATTGGTAATATGGCACTCTCTTCAGCACAGAGAAAATGCACGTATGGTGCTAGTGCACCTATATCACCCAGACGTTTAGGTACTCTATTTGGGCTTTGTGTTAATAAAAGATCAATTCTTGACATAGTATCCTCTTATATAAATATATGTATGTTTGTTTCTATTTATATAACCTTAAGGAATATTATGTCAAGAGCTTTCAAATCAATATACAGAGTAAAAAATCCACAAAAATATATCAATAAAAATAGACTGGATAATATAATATCAAGAAGTAGCTGGGAAAGAGGAGTAATGATATGGTGTGATAATTCAGCAAAAGTTATTGCATGGGGCTCTGAGGAAGTAATAGTACCTTATATAAATAAAGTTGACGGGAAACAACATAGATATTACATTGACTTCTATATTAAGACTTCTGATAAAAAAGAATATTTGATTGAGGTTAAACCTTGGATTCAAACACAAGCACCAGAGCAAGGTCCTAAGAAATCAAAAAAACGGCTACTTAATGAAGTCATTACATATACGACAAATACAAGTAAATGGGAAGCAGCAACAAGATACGCTGACAAAATAAATGCGAAATTCTTGATATGGACTGAAAAAGAATTGAATGCAATGGGAATACCAACAGTAACATCAAAACCATTCAAGATGATTCAGTCTAAAAAGAAAATAAGTAAAATCCCAGCAATGAAAGCTCCGAAATATAAAAAAACAATAGGAAAATTTGATGGCCCCAAAAAGTAATCCTTTCGCTACTGCAATCTTCCGCAAAGAAGAAGTTAAAAATGCAAAGATGTGGTTTAGAGATAAAATTAATAATTTGAGTGCTAGTGATTTAAGTATCAATATGAGTGATATTAGATATCGTGGTAATTTGCCATTAGAGGGCAGGATGATTTATTATGCATATAAAGCAAAATATGATGGTAAATTGCCATACTGGGATAAATTCCCTCTTGTAATTGTGATAGGTGAAACCAATAAATATATACAAGGACTGAATTTACATTATCTGCCTCCTAAATTGAGAATAGTATTTATGAAGGCTTTAATGGATACAGTGAATAATGATCATATGAATAAATCAACAAAGTTTAAAGCTACATATCAAATATTACAAGAAGCGACTAAATTTAGATACTTCAAACCTTGTATTAAATTGTATCTTAAGAATCAAATAAGATCAAAAATAATGATTATAAGACCAGAACAATGGCCAGTGGCTATTAATTTACCTGTTGCTAATTTCAAAGGTGCATCATTAATTCAAGTCTGGAATGATTCTAAAATAAAATATCAGAAGTAAGCAGAGGCCAAGATGAATATAAGCGGATTCAAGTCAGTTATAGCAAAAAATCCAATATTGGATGCATCAAGATACAAGGTGCTGATAACAGGTCCTGCGGGAACATTAAAGCAGGATTTCTCAGTTCTTTGTAGTGCTGTTCAACTACCGGGTCGCGGCTTCAGCACTGTAGATAAATATAATCATGGCCCTATAAGGAAAGTTCCTTATGCAGAATTATACGATGATGTGTCAACAACATTTTATATGACTGCGGATATGAATTTACATGAATATTTCAATGCATGGCAAGAACTTATAGCAGGGGCTGATTACTACATGGCATATTATCATGATTTTATCGGCTCAGTTATAATAGAAGTTGAAGATAAGCAAGATAATTTAAAAGCATCATATGAACTTTTTGAAGCGTATCCTATATCAATAAGCCCGATTGAATTTGGCTATAACCTAGGAGGTAGGATAACTGAATTTACAGTAACATGGGCATATCACCATTTTGAAAAACGTTAATCTATTAAGGAGAGAATAATGATTGAGAATAAAACAACAAAAAAAGGCGTATTGGATGGCTTGTTGACAATGCCAATTTACTCTGATACATTACCTAGTAATAATAAAAAATTCAAATACAGAGGATATTCCGCAGGAGAAGAGCAAGCTCTTCTTGTAACAAAAGCCTCTAATGATGTCAATTTGATTATTGAAGGCACAAAAGAATGTATAAAAAGTTGTACCTTTGGTGAATTGGATGTGGAAACATTATCATCATTTGATATAGAATATCTCTTGATAATTTTGAGAGCTAGGTCTGTTGGTGAAGAGATTGAAATCACTATGAAATGTAAAGAGTGCGAAAAACCAAATCCAGCTGTTATAAACATCTTTGATATCAAGAAACCAGTAGTTATTAAAAATTCACATATAATAGAATTGAGCGATAAAGTATCTCTAATAATGAAATATCCTGGATTTGATATACTTGAATCATTAGAGCTAAAAGGCGATAATGATATATTCGGGATGATAGCATCATTGATAAAACAGATAGTGAATGGTGATAATATTATCGAGGTGTCTGAATTGAATCCTGAGGAAGTTGTGTTTTTTGTCAAATCAATGGCCTCGAAGTCCATTCAGAAAATCACAGATTTCATTAATGCGGTGCCTTCTATTCAGCATGAATTCGATTTGAAATGCACTCATTGTGGCGCTGATAATCATTACAAGTTTAAAGGAATACGAAATTTTTTCATCTAGCCCTTTCCCATGAAGATTTGGCGACTAGGATAAAGATGAATTTCAATCTTGTTAAATTCCATGGGTTCAGTCTATTTGAGTTGAACTCATTGTCTCCTTGGGAAAGGGATGTGTATGTTTCCCTTTTAATACAGCATATAAAAGAAACAAAAAAGTAATTTATATAGAGGATAGTTTATGGAGAAGAAGAAACCATTAGAAATTTCAAAGCCGTTAGAAAAATTATTCAAAGTTAATGGTGAAATCTTCCTTGACGGCGTTCGTATGATATTTGATAAAATGTCCATGGACCAGAAGGATAATATCAAAGATCAAACAAACGCATATAAGGCCTTTTCAAAGAATTTTGAATCAGTAAGTAAAAATATTACCAATGTAACTTCAAGAAAAGAAGCCATTCAAGCTAATAAACAACTTGAAAGATTATACCTTAATATTAGTAAATCAAATGAATTAACATATGATGAACTAGCCAGCTTACAATCAATGCATGATGAATTAGCAGGTGTTAGTAAAACTCTGGTAAAAAATCAGCACAGCATGGCAAAAACCCTTTCAACATCATTTAAATCTAACCTGCCTTCCATTGCTGGTGTTCTAGGCGCGCTTGGTCTTAACAACCCTGCATTCATGTTTCTTGGTAATATGGTACAGGATACCATTAACCAGAGGCGAGCAATTGCTGAAAAAGAGCAAGACCTAGCTAATGAACATCAAGCTGAAATTATTAGGACTGAATTAGAAGGCCAAGAAGCAGCAGCAGCAGAGAAAGAAAGCAAGCCAGAGAAGGCATCGAAAAAAAGTACAGCGATTGAAGGGAAGCAGGATTCAGCAAATAAAACAGCTGACATTCTGGCTTCGCATTCAGGTAAATTAGATTATATAGGCTCCTTGCTAGATGTAATTGTTGGTGATACTCAATCCAGTAAATTTGCTGATATTGAGAGAGAACGTGAAAGGATTCGCCGTGAAGAAGCTCTTATTGATGCAGTAAAAGAACAAGGCGAAGCTGGTACATTAGGTGCTGATATTGCTCCTGCAGAAGAAAAGAAAACAGCAGCTTCATTAACAGGTTTTCTTGAATCAGCAGCCAATATAAGAATAATGTTACTTGGGGCTATACCTTTGATCACTGGCGTTATTAGTGGTATTACAGCATTTGCATTACCAGTAATAGGAACTCTTGCGTTGGCATACACAGCATATAAAGGTTTCATGGGAGCTTTTGAAGGCTGGGGAAAAGCAGCAGAGAAACTAGGAAAAGAACAAGCAACTCTTTCCGATAAGGTCGCTTCAGCAGCAGGTGGGTTCATAGGCGGGACATTTAGTCTTTTTGACAGTATACTTGGGTTCTTTGGTATAGAGACGCAAATAGGTCCTGTGGTTGATATGTTCATGACCAAATCTCTTGCTGGTGTATTTGATTTCTTCAAAGGATTATGGAGTAACATTGAATCATTATTCAATACAGTTAAGGATTTCTTCAGTAGCATCAAAAATAACTTTGATGCATGGGTGGAAGAAAAACTTCAATTACTGATTGATTTCGGTAATGAGAAATTCAATGGCTTAGCTACAAAGGTAATCGATTTCTTCACTAAGCTAGGTGATGTGTTTTTCCCAGATGGATTTTCTCTCAAGGAAGTAATTCTTGTTCCTCTTCGGGCTATGAAATTATGGGTTGAAGCTTTATTTAATTTTGAATTGCCTGAAATTCCTTCTGTTGAAAAAATGTTGACAGAAGGCATGAAAAAAATGACTGATATTTTCCAGGAGCTTATTGATTCACTTGTTAATAAAGCTAGAGGCATTTTCTCTTGGGGAAAGGAAAAGATAGTTGGCAAAGAAGCAACCGCCACTGAGCCAGCAAAAGAAGGCCTTTTGACTAAAATAAAAAATAAAGCCATAGACGTGAAAGATGCTATTACTAGCCCTAGGTACATGGGTAGTAAAGATTCAGCTCCTCCCACAAAAGATGCCAAAGAGAATATGGAAAGAGTGAGAAAGACTCTCAAAGAGACTGGTAATTATACGGATGACCAGATTACTGGTATACTTGCTAATCTTCAAAGAGAAAGTAAATTTGATCCAAAGGCTGTTGGTGATAGTGGTGCTGCTTATGGTATTGCTCAATGGCATCCTGATAGACAAGCAAAATTTGAAAAGGCTTTTGGCAAGAGTATGAAAGGATCATCTGTTGAGGATCAAGCAAGATTTATAGACTGGGAATTACAAAATACTGAAAAAAAAGCAGGGCAAAAATTAGAAAATGCAGAATCTCCAAGATCAGCAGCAAGAGCATTTTCTAAATTTTATGAAAGACCTGCTGATAAGGAAGGCGAAGCTGCAAGAAGAGCTAACCTAGCAGATAAGATGTCAATGAGCGCAACGGATGAAGATAAGATAGCTGAGGTACAACCTAGAGCAAATCTTAATGCTCAAGCAGTAACAACAGTTCAAAAGGATGCAGTTGATAAAGAAAAAGCATCCTCAGCATCAGCAAATATTGTGAATGCTCCTTCAAGCACTAAAGTTGTTAACTCATCGAACAACAACACATACCAAACTGGTGCATCTCCTTATGAAACCGATGCTACATGGGCTTCCTTTCAATCACAACTAGGATATTAAACCATAAAAAATGGAACAATAATAAAATATTGTTCCATTTTGACTATCTAGGTACTTCTAATGTACCTACACTGATTCAGTAGAAAGATTCTTGAAGTAATCCAAATCTTCATCATCATCACCAGAATCAAATGAAGTATTAACCTCTGGCGTCCCTGACATATCTGGAGCAGAATACTTAGTTTCTTCTGTTGTGTCATCCAATTTCTCGGCTGAAGTAGGAATATTCTCATTCACTCCTAAAATATTGTAGAATTTCTTTTTAAGATCACCGTACTCCTTGAAATTCTTTTCAGTGGACATATAACCGATTTCTGGTCCAGAACTAAGAAGAGCTTCTACTTTCTTCTTATCACCACCAAGAAGAGGCTCTGGATTCTTGAAAGATGAAGAATCATAATTAGGATATCCAGCAACTTTCTTTACAACCAGCTTGAAACTAGCACCGTCCTTAACATCAAAGACATTGATACCTTTTACAGAATCATCAAGAGGATCATCAGCTGCTCTTGCGCCAATCTTCTCAAGAATTTTCTTACCATAACGATATTTGAATGATTTACCTTCATTATCAGGCACTGCATCATCCTTTTCAACATTGATTACTGACCAATAAGAGGTATTAGCAAAGAAAGGTTTGATTTCTTTCTTCTCATTCTCTGTAAGGCTTTTGTAATCACGACCAGCAAGAAGAGCCTGAGCATGTTCACAAGCAGGGCAAGGATTATCCCAGTCCAATGTTTTAGGACAATTCTCAATATACCAACGATTAGTCATTGGATTTTTATATCCATGACTACGCACTTCTTGAAACAATTCACCATCTTTAGAAGGGATAAACCGAATAACAGCAGCACCATTACCTTCTTTATCTTTGGATATTGACCATTCATCATCTCTTGAATAATCACTTTTAATAACGCTGGTTCGTTTTTTTAGTTCATTCAGGAGAGCTGAGGCGCCTTTGTTGCTTGCATTGATATTCTTAAAATCCATATTTGTTATTCCTTTATATTAATTTTCGTGTCTTACCGTGTATTTTCGTGTCTTACCGTGTATTATTGCTGTGATATTATCGTGTATAGCTTGCCAAGGCTACATAATCTTCCTCCTTTCTGTATACAGATACTTTAAGTTTACTGTAAATCGTATCAGGTCTACATCTCTCTACCTCCTCGTCATAGCCTTCTTAAACAATTTATCATATTTATCAGTTTCAACTTGTATGAAAGAAGAATAATTTTGCACTTTCTGTTCATATACTTGAGTATATATTATACTCTTCTTTTTGTTCTTTGTCAAGAAAAAAATGAACCTGTCTAATATAATAAATGTCTCTATATTTATGTGGTCATAAAGAAGAAAATCCAATATTGGATTCCCTAGAAAGAATTGCTGAAAGCTCATGCCATTATCTTTGATGTATTTGCAGATAACCTCACAATCCTCGTAAAACCACTTTTGCATAGTCTGGATTTTTCTGTACCACTCCATCGATATTTTTTCACATCTTTCTTTGCTCAATAAATCGGATATTTGAGTATTGTTATTTTCAAGGAATATAGGCAATATTGTGAGCACAAAATCCTTTTCTATCTTGTATCTCTTAGCTACCTGATAGTATACATGCTTATTATTCGATTTGTCCAAGTTTTCAGCATTGAAATTCTTTGACCTTCCTTTATACCTGACAAAATCATAATTGGTATTCCAATGAAGTTTCATTGTATTGAAAACTTCATATAGCCGAACAGGACCCATTATAGAAATGCTTTGAGTGATCTTGAGGACGTTTTGAAATATCTAAGATTTATCGCCTCAGCTTTAATCTTTTGGATTATTTGCTCACTCAGCAGGGGCTGTATAAATTCAATTTCTACATTAAATCTATCACAACCCTGCAGAACAGTATCCATGTAGCTCTCTTTTGTGAATGAGTGGGTATTTTCTACCCACTGTGAAAATTCATCTTTTTTGAGTATCATTTATAGCCTTTTTCAATTTGTATTATTTCTTGGAGCCATATGCTGTTTTCTCCTTAAGATATAAAACATCACTTGTTTCAGTTCGCCTGTAATGCTCAGGGTCCTTCATCCATTTTTGATAAATGACCCTTTGGGAAATGTTCATGCCATGTCAAGAATCCTCTGAAGACTTGACATAACAAGAACATACATCCTGAAAGTATCACTTCGCATTGCAAGCCCAATCTTCTTGATAGCCGAATTTTGAATGATTCATCCAACCGTTGACCTCTGCACCATTAAGTGAAGCAACAAGAACAGGAGTATAACCAGTATCTGCACCCGCCTTTGCTTCCTCTTTGGTAGCATAAACATTACCAAAGAATTCCTGACGACCATCAACTTTAACAGAAACAGTATTAAAATCTTTCATAGCCATGTTGTATCTCCTTTTGATTTTTGTTTTCTTCTCTCATTCTTTATAAAGTATTATAACATACTAAAAGGCAAATTGCAAGAACTATTTTCAATCAATTACGCCATTTTCACTAGCCCACAGATACAGAGATTCCATATTCATAATCAGGTCCTCAATATCATCATAATCCAGACTTCTTGTTGGTATTCCTTCTGCTTTGATCACAGAAATAATCTCATCCCAATTCATGTCAATAAAATTCATCATTCCGTCATCCATTGCTTGATCCTCGCATTTAAAATTGATTTGTGTCTGTTAGTATGTCTTGCTTTGAAAATTCAATCACAGAGCATTTAAGATGTTTTTCATCTTATATAAAGATTATAACATTTTTAATTTGTTCTGTCAATAATTATTTTTTTCATCTCTTTTTGTTTTCTTCTCTCATTCTTTATATAAAGATTATAACACAAAGGAAAGGCGTTGTCAAGCATTAACCATAAAAAAACCTCTCAATCTTTCGAAAGAGAGGTCCTTCCCCGCACAGTGGTAGCGATTGCCCGGCGCTGGGTTAGTTATTATACATCATGATAGAATTCATGAACACCTATCTTAACAGTAGGCTTCATATACTTTGCCCATACAGGCTTCTTGATATAATCAGCGTAGTAATGGTCTTATAAATAAAATAAACATCATTTATTAATATCCTATAGGAACTATTATGAATTATTCTAAAATATATCAATCCATCATAAATAAGGCAAATAATCGATGTTTACTTCAAAATATTTATAAAGAAAGACATCACATAATACCTAGTTGTTTGGGAGGGAATAATTCAAAATATAATATAGTGGAATTGGAAGCCAGAGAACATTTTATATGCCATTGGTTATTGTCCAAAATGCATAGTAATCATAAAATTAATTATGCATTTTGGTGTATGATACATAGAAAATCTAAAAATCAGTACCGTGATTATAAAATTAACAGTAGAAGCTATGAAAAAATTAAAAAATTAATTGCTGTCGCTAATAAAAGTAGAATAATTTCTCAAGAAACTAGAGACAAAATAAGCAAAGCTAATAAAGGCATGATAATATCCGAATGGCAAAAGAAACAAATAAGCAAAGCTTTGAAAGGTAAAACTAGAACCGAAGCAACCAAAAGAAAAATCAGTGCAGCCCATAAAGGAAGAATAATATCACCAGAACATAAAAAAAATCTTTCTATTGCAGGAAAGAATAGAATTCATTCCTCATCAACTAAACAAAAAATGAGAGAAACATCATTATCAAAATCCAATGTTGTATGTGTTTATTGCGGAAAAGAAGGCAAAATTGCTCCTATGAAAAGATGGCACTTCGACAATTGCAAAAATAAATCAAGCCTTGTAAAATTTATGTACCCCAATTTGGCACACGAATTTCATTGAAGCAATCCAATTAGGAGGTGCAATCCAAGTAGCGTAGTAATGGTCTGCTCCTTGGACGATACCATCCAATTCATATCCTGCATCAGACATATTGTTGTATATCTCAACACATTGCTTTGCAAGTGATTTGATTTCTTTATACAGATTTTGATTCTTTATCTCAGGAACTACTCTGTTGTTGTACCATGAAAATTGAAGCCGCTGGGTGACAACACTTGTTATTGATTTTCCCCATCTTGCTCTTGGATGGGTTGCTCTATTCATTGTAACAAAAGCAACCGCCATCCTGCCAAGAATATTTTCACTCCTGGCTTCGAAATATATATTTCTCGCAAGCCATTCCAAATCTTCTGAGCTACATGTTACTTTTATCATCCTGATCCTCTTCTTTTCTTCTTAAACTAATAGAAGAAATATTTACTTTTTGATATCTATTTTTATGAATCTGGAACATTATCATTGCCTCGTCCATTTCATTTTTTTCTATATGTTCAGTTATTCTGTTATGGTCTTCGACGTCGTATGTCAGGTCTCTTCCGATACCAAAATATCCCACATGCTTTCTTGTGATTACATCATCGCTATTATATAGAGGGCCTTTATATACCTGAAGTGCAATAAACCTTCGATTGATAATACCAGAATCAAGAAAAATTCTTGGCTCTATCATGAAATCGCCTGTGTGATTATTATCTACTTTAATGGCTTCTGACCCAATAGTATAAGTCATTCCTGTTCGTTCAAAAACTTCACGGATATCATTTTCAGTTTTGCCAAGTATAAGATTAATTGGTAATCCCAAAAGACTTGATACAGCTTTATTTACATAGGTATACCTGTGCTCAAGATCCTTTACCCATATCAAATCTGGAACATCATCTATATAAATTCCAAGAGATTTGCGGTGATATCCTTCTGTGGTCATATATGAAGAGACTTCCCTCCAATATAAAACAGTCATAAGAATAAAGAATGATGTGTATAGAGTCTGCTCAACCATACCAAATTTCTCATGCTCAAATAAGAAGCCACCTAACCCTGCTACGAATAATAAAATGTAAACACAGGCTAATTTTAATCTAAACACAGCCGCCCTTCTTATAAAGAATGCTATACCAAGGCCAAATAAAGAAATTATAAGAGCAACTATAGAATACGCATGGTGGATATTTATAGTTCGGGTGAAAATAAGATCATGAATATATTGCATGGGAGTTATTTGTTAAGGAAATTTTTTAGATTATTTGACTCTTTTTCATCTTCTGTTGATACATGTAGGGATTTTCTTTTGGCATATTCTTTTTCAATCATGTCCAATTCTTCATCCAGCTTCTGGTCAGTCATTAAGCTAAATTTAGAAAGCATTGCCTTCTTGGAAATTTTGAGGATCATTTCAGCACATAATCCAGCTGAGCCGCAAAGGAAGAAAGAAACTGCCTCAGAGATTTTGGCCTCGAGGCATAGTTGCCCTACCAGGAATCCTGCGAACCCAGCTAGAAATACTGCAACAATGAATTGGAATACACTGTGCTTATCTGCCATGAGCCAGTTGGCGATGCCTCCAACTATAGACATCATCACAGCAGATATTATAAATTGTAGTTGTTCATTATTGTTAAACATTGAATATTATATTGCATCCGTTAACCAGATTAAGAAAAAGATTAAGTAAAAGAATTACAATATTATTTATACAATGTAATATGTGGTTTATGACAATGAGTATGATTATTTAGCTGAAAAATCATCATTGGTAGGAAGCGGCGGATTGTTTCCCTTTCCAACCATAGTAGTACCATCACAAGTACCAAAACAAGGATCAGCCAAATACTGAGGAAACTCCCAACCTGGATTCTTATAAATGTCAGGCTGGAGAGTTTCCTCCAGCGTGGTTTTCTCTGGTTTGAGTATTTTACTTAAAAGGTCATACAATTCCTTTACTTCATCAATGTCAATTACAATAAGCTGGTCGTCGATATCAATCTCATACGTCGTTTTTATTTTTATTTCTCTGTTTGATTGCATTTTCTCTCCTTTATAAAGGAAAAGGGGCATTATAAAATTTAATATAAGCCCTTTTCTTATTTTATTAGAATGATGTTTGCTGTACAACTCACTTTGAAATGCCTTGCCTCATTCTCATCTTGAGAATTTGCTTTTCAAGTTTACGTCTAATGACATAGAACTCTCTTGGCTCAGCTTTCAATCTTTGCGGCGGTCCAAATTCGTAATCAGTAATCTTTCCTGATTCGGGGAGCAAAGCTTTTATTACCTTGTCCTCATATGATCCATTTCTTTTTTCTACTGCTTGTTGTGGTTCAACTACCTGTATCTCTTCCATCATTGCCTCCTTGCATATTTTATTTTGATTCTCCGATCTAAACCATTGAGCTAACAGAGGAGTTTTCTTTTCTATCTGTAAATCTTCTGCAAAGAAATTGTCCACAGGATGCTGAAATTTCAGACCCTGCAGAAATCTGGTACTTGAATTTTAACTTTGATTGTTTCAATGTATTGATTGCTTCATTGACAACTGGAGATTCAGCAAGCCCTGCTGTGTTCATATCCATATTATATCTGAGGATCCTTAATTCATACTTCCTCATGGTATCACGATCAAAGAAGGCAAGAATTTTTTCTATATCATCTTGTGAATCATTAATGCCATCAAACATGATATAATGGAATATAACATCAATGTCAATATTTTTAATATCATCCAATATTCTTTGTATTGATGAAGAATTGGGCATCAAATATGACCTAACAGTATCATTAATACTATGCAATGATATAAACAATCTAACAGGAGTCCTTGAATCAGGATACTCCATAGCAATTTTATTGTAATTATAGAAAGGATTAAAAGGTATATTGAGGTGAAAGATAGTTTCTTTCAGCATATTAATTGAATTATAAATCCCTGAATTATCCACATTAGGATATGAAGTCCCGATATCAACACCATCAATGCCAGCAATCATTCCTTTACAGTATGCGAACAGAAATACCTTTTTGACAATTTCATTCATATCTGTCTTGGAAGCAAAAGCATCTCCCATACCCATGAATGAAATTTTAAGATATTTCCCTTCTAATTGCTCTGTTGATTTCTTTAGAACTTCTAGGCATGATTTAATTATGGTATTTGTATCTAATTGACAAAAAGGAAATTTCTTGCTCGTCAGATAGCAAAATTTACATTTTTGTGAGCAGCCAGAGGACACAGATATAAACATTACTGCTTTGCTTTTATCCACAATACCTGCAGGACCAATACAAGTATTGACTGTTTTGATCGTTGTTTCAGAGCCATTATTATGGACGTATTTGATTACATCCTTAGTTGCATTTTTATAAATCTCAACTATGTCATATGGCTTTAGTAATTTATTCATTGATGCCCTCGTATGTTGGAAGGGATATCCAGGTTCGAACTGGAACTTGATGATTCAAAGTCATCCGCTCTACCATTGAACTATATCCCAACATGTTTCATTCTATTCCATTATCTTTTTTGAGTTATTTAAATTTGTTTACGGCAGTAATCCCGTCTTGAAACAGAATTACTTTCAGCATTAGAATGGCTGCCAAGATTTGGCATTCCTAGATGGCAGCCATATGAAAATTTTCTGCTTCTTGTATCAGTAATGTCCTTACCACAAGCATCACAAAATTTCTTTATCATGCCCAAGCCTCTTCGCAATTGTGCATAAAAATCCGAACCAAATTCATGTCATCTTTGTAATTAAGCATTGCTTCCCAAAGAAGGCAATCATCAGGATGACAATTTCTGCCTGCTTTAATTAGCGCTGCAAGGTATCGCCTAATTTCTTTTGCTGTATAGATTAGAACAAAATCCTTACCACCGTAATGATATTTCGAGGCTCCTATAACTCCACTGAGATAATTTTTCAGCATTATAGCATCCCATTCATTTGTCATTTCCAACTCCATATCATCCCAGTAAGGAATCTGGAATGCTTTATGAAGCTCAGTAAAATCCCATCCATAATATTTTATTTTTGGGTAACCACTCATTGCATATCCTCTATCATAAATATTTTTTCTTTGGCAATGTAAATGTACATAGGTTCAGAGGAAGCACACTCAATAAGCTCATGCTTCACCTACATAATGTTTTATTCTCATTCTGTATAAGATATTATAACATTAATTTGGATGAATGTCAATCATTTTATTTCTAAAAGCTATAATTCTTTTTGATACTTCTTGAGCATATTTATACGCCATGGCAGGAAAAATATTTCACTTTCAGAGTCTTTTATTCACATAAACCAGAATTAGCTTCTTTGCATTCATTCCATACATTTCCCTAAGTATGAAAGAAGGCGCCATACCTGCAATGCACTGTTGGCATTTTGATAATTGTAAATTACGTCCTTAAAAATTTTCTAAATTTTATTATTCTGTCTCTTAAATCAATATAATGTTTTTTCGGTTTGATAGTAAAGGCCTTCACCTTTAATGTTTTTTTATTTGCGCAAAGAAGAACAAGTTTCTTTATATCAACACCATACATTTCCTTAAGGCAAACACCATACGCTTCTGTTTGAATCCAGTAATCCGTAAGCCACTTTTCATTATGATGACCTATACATTTAAAATCAAATACGCACAATTCATTATCCCAATCAAGAACAGCATCAGTCCTTCCTGCTAATTGAAGAATCTCACTCCAAAGAGGAATTTCAACGGCATGAACCTTAGTAACATGTTCTTTGAGAATTGGGATTGCTCTGTCGAAAAGATACTTTGCTTTCCATTGTACTTTAGGCATCGGTTGTTTTAGGAGATATGCTTCGCCTAACTCATGAAAATTAGTGCCTAAGTGACTTGCTACTCTGGTTTGTTTTGCCGCCTCTTCTTCACCTATTCTTTCTTTCCAATCTTGGAGAAATTCCTTCTCACTGGAATTGCTCAACATTGTGGTAACGCTATAATATGAACCCAACGGTGTTTTATAAATACGACCTATATTATCATAGGTCGTATCACATTCCTGAATTTCAATCATCCGTTTATATATTGTGCTTTATTGACGGGCTCAAATCGTATTGTCCTTACTCCTTGACAGAACGGACAATTTTGATCCTTGCGAGCTGTCTTGATGTCCTCAGGACTAGCTTCGTATTCAGCTCCGCAATTTCCACAAATACCGTGATAAATGAAATCATTCCTATAACCAGGTTTTAACATTTTTAGAGTCATGTATATGCCTTCTTTTTATTTTAGGGATTTACATAATCTTATAATAACAGCGATTGTTATTATAAGTTTGATTGTTATTAGAACCATATTATTTAGGTTATCTTTTATTCTCACATAAATTGTTGCCATTATGGCAGCCATCTTGATGGGTACAATACAAACAATCCGTACAGTCCTGACAATAATCACAATAATCACAACTAATACAATTGATGCAACATTCACAATGTCTACAATATACGCAAGCATTACAATACTCACAATCAAAGCAATCGCTGCAATCATTACAATCATGGCAATTTATCATTGAAGCACTCAGGAGATTAGCCTCTTCTTCACTTAAGGCGCCATTCCATGCATTGTTGTTTTCATCGATCCAACGTCCATTAATCTTTTTCATTTTACTCTCCTCACAGAATTTATTTTTTTCTCTCAATCAATCCTATATAAAGAGTATAACATTATTCTGAGGAACTGTCAAGACTTATTTTTAGAATACCCATTCTTTTCTGAGTAGCCATTAATCTTGAAATTTGCAGCAGTGATTACCTTTTTCCCTTCAGCATGGCAGAATGGACAGAAAGGATGCACAGTAAGATCCTTCCCATCCTCAAACCTGAGGCGAACAAAATCCTCATACGGCTTACTGCATGCAGTGCATTCATATGAATAATACGGCATAAATTCTTCTCCTTAATCCATGAACCCAAGGACATCATTAATCTTTTCTACTTCTTTTTGAACAGCTTCAATATTATCAGCCAAAGTCCTCAATGAAGCTGCAATCATCTTAACACTGTATTCAGAGGTTGTATACTCTGCAAATAAGTCATAATCAGAAGGCAATTTCAATTTGACATAGGATTTTTGTCCATATGTATCTTTATCTTTATTGATCTTCCTGATTATAAGTTCAACATCAGTATCCATTTTGCAAATGTACTCATTGAAATTAGGATTCCTAAGGCATTCTGTTATTTGAGGCTTTTCCATTTTTTGATCTCCATTTATCCACTAAAATATGCTTTATAATAGATCATTTTAGATATAGTATCATAATGTACATCATAATTTACATTATGATGCTTTTTGTATAGTATAATGTACGTTATGAACCTAATGTATCATATGAGAATCAAAACCATGTACTTTGCATATCCGGGTTTTCTTTTTTAATCCGCGTCATGGTTTCTATGAATGAATCATCCATCTTGCTTTTTGGATTAACAATCATTGAAGGAGCAAGATTAGATTTATATTCTCTACAGATGGTATTTTCTTTCTTACATTTAGGACAAGGTTCATTCATGGGCTTCATCCTTTCATCTACTGAAAGCTGCTCCTCGAATTTATGTCCACATCCGCCTTTGTGTTCGTAGCAAAAATAGCTATAGAGTGGCATCACTTATCTCCTTTTACTGCTTTCTTTGGAGCAGGCTTCTGTGTTGATTTTGGTTCTGGTTTACTCTTCTCTTCAGTATCTTTTTCTGGCTCTGTCTTTACTTTAGCCTCTTCAGTTTGAAGAAGTTTCTTTGCTTTGGCTAGCTCTTCCGCATCAACCAAGATTTTAGCCTGCCGAAGAGCCTCGGCGTGTTTTTCTTCCTTCTCCTTCTTTTCTTCTTCTGTCAATTCACCAGCAAACAAATCAGGAAATGCAGCTCTTACTAATTCCTTGGTAATGTTCTTATAAGGCATTTTACCTTTAAAGATACCTTTGAATACTTCTGCTTCAATAGGATGAAGATTAGAGAGTATTTCCATTGCTATTTTTGACATTTGAGCAACAGTTATGTCTGTACGATAAAAGATATACACTCGCCTAGAAACATCGTACAGAGTGCTCGGAGAGATCGAAAAATCATCTCCTGAGTATGCAGGCTTGTATTTAATCGCCTCGATGTCCTGAGCAGTCAATCTTGGTCTTTCTTCTTTGAAAGTAACTTGAAGTATTGTATTCAATGATCGGTCAGAATTAGCTCGCAGAGCTTTAACTCTATCATCAAATGATTCTATTTCATCAATCCCTTCCAAGATTTCAGGAATGTATAGATTCTTTACATTCCCTTGTTTGAATTTTTCGTTAATAATTCTTTGTGTGTCAGCTGCATGTCTATCATATTGATCCATAAATTAAATCCTCTGGTTTACATAAAATTAGAAAGAGGCCCTTTCGGCTCTTCCGTACTTTGGTTTCTAATTCCTTTATAGAAGTCTGTTATTTTTCCTAATAACATTACCATACGTTGACTAGCAAGCCAATTGGCTGTATCATTTTGTGATACTTCTTTGGGTCCTTGTGCGTAATATTTATCAACCGCCGCAAGAGCAAAATCAACAGGAGAAGTCAAATCAACAAGCAATTTATTCCTGTCCCAATTCTTTTTCAATTCAGCAGGAGCGGAATTGAAATCATCTTTGGCATACTCCAAGCACATTGCTATTTTATTCTGCCTAAGAGCTTTCTGCCTTTTAGAAGAATTAACAAAAGCATCATCATCGGAAAGAACATTAGGCACACCGTCACCAGCGCACCCTCCAATGATGTGCATCAATCTTGCTTCTTTAGGATCAGGAATATCGATGAATTTCTTTTTTGATGGATTATACTGCTTGACTTTTGCACTGTGCAATTGATGAAAATCATGATCCTTTGATACAATAACAACAGGTTCTTTTGCCTTAACAGCAAAGGCAGCGATAACATCATCAGCTTCAGTATTAGGAACTGTTATAACATGAAAAGGGAAATGCTTGTCAAATGCCTCTTTCAATTCATCCATAACCCTGAATAACATTTCCCAATCGATGGCACTTTCCTCTGAATCATCTCTTTTGCGATTCGCTTTATAGAAAGGAAATACATCCTTCCTCCATGATCTATGATCACAAATCAATAGATGATTACCATACTCCTTAGCCAAAGCTACATGTATATTCCTGAATGTAGAAATGGCAATGTGCTTGACAATCTGTTCATCAAGAGTAACCTTTTCTCTCATTGCTGAATTGATAATAGCTGAATAAGCTACACCTGAAAAATCCGTACAAATCATTCACTCCTCCTTAAGGATATATTTAACAACTTACAGAGTATAACATCAATCAGCTAATTTGTCAACAGGTATTTTGACTATTTGATCTGCAAATTGGTGAGAACTAAACATTCCTTTTTTGATAGTTATTACTTTACCTTTGATTTTGGTAATTATACCTCTGTTTAGATTACCAATGAGGATGCTCTTGTATACAACTTCATCACCAACATGTAATTCATTACCTAGAAAATCTTTCATTTGATTCGCCTCAATTCAAATAATTTTTTAGCCCACCCGAATGTATACATTAGATGAACAGGCAACATAAGATACGTTCCTGTACATACCATCATTGTATACCAAAATAATCCTGAGAATAAGCCCAACATGGCTCCTATCTTTTGTCTCTTCCTGTTTTCGCTTAGAACAAGAAGAAAAGAAGTACAGCCAAACACACTTATACCAATTTGTGCAACATCAAGCATTATCATTTTATTTGTTTTAGTATTTTAGCAGGATCAACATCATAAGTACCACAAACCACATTGAAGTAACCGTATTTTTCAAGAATTTCGTATTTCCATGCGTAATGGGTGACATAATGGTTATTGACTCTGTAATAGACACCTCGAAAAGTATATACACCATCTTTTTTTGATTTCGCTTTTTCAATGATAAGTGCTTCATTTTCTAATGTCAGTCCGTATTGCATTATGTCACCCCAGAATGTATTTTGTTTCTCAATCAATCTTATATAAAGAGTATAACATTATTCCTTGGGCTTGTCAACAGGTTTTTTCAACTTTCTTGCAGCAGATAATCCAACCAACCCAGCACCAAACAACAGCATGGTAGCTGGCTCAGGTACAGGATTGTTTGGTGGGTTAGGAGGGTCACAAGGTTTACAGCAATCATTATGGTCATTACCACCATGGCCATGTCCGTTTCCTCGTCCATAGGCATAACCTCTGCCATTATTTTCTTTATCATCAAAACTAGACTGGGGATCCTCATGAGGCGTGATACCTGATGTATCAAATGGCAGCCACATGTCTTTATAAGGAGATGCATGATAAGCGACATCATTAGCACAATAAGGAGTAAATCCTACCCTGAACCCATAAGCAAAAATTCCTTTCCCGATAAAATTGTATTCAGCAGAATATCCTTCTGGCTTGCTCCCTGTAACATTGAATTCAACTGGCGAGACATACTCAAGATACAAAGGTTCAATACCATTAGGGTGGCCCTTTCTTCCTACATTAGCGTATGTGTATTCGTACCCAGGAAGAACCTTATAGAGACCATTCTTCATTGTCTCTCCGCCAGTATGAACTATGTAATCCCAGTACCCATCATTTCTCGTATCAATGAACAAGTTATTATAGCTCTTGAACATTGAATTCTTTTTGGTTTCAACAGTGATACGGTTGATCTTACTTCCGTAATTCACAGTAATACTATCAACTTTTGGGTTACCTATCTCATCTTCAGTGTATCTGCTATAACCTTCCCAATTAACAACATCATCCTCAAATTGAACAGTGATAGCCATGCTATTTGAAGCCAACAGTATAAAGGTTGCAGCAATACCTAGTATTATTTTTTTCATTGTGTTTCTCCTTTAAGTGATTCCGAAATACTCTTGATTTTCTCCTTTACTTCCTCAAATGACCAAGGTTTAAAATCATGTGAATCAACACCAACATCAAATGACAATCCCTTCCCTTCCAAGTTACCATGTGAATGACCAAACAAATGCCATGAATTATAATGAGATGCAGGCCATACATTCATTGAATAATGACAGCAAACGATTTGTTTGTAATCAATTGATTTTTGCCATATATGAGAATTCATCTTAGTCCCTTTCAGCCATTGATCATGCGAACCAGGAATGAAGATATGTTTCCCTTTAAGGCGGGTAATATATTTCTCATACACATCCTTATATTTTCGGCTGTATAGAGAAAAATCACCAATATGGACTGTGGTATCATCATGGCCAACAATATTGTTGTGCTCTACAAGCATATATTCGTCCATCTCATCAACATTATTAAATGGACGTTTACAATATTTGAGGATTTTGGCATGTCCATAGTGCTCGTCCGCAGTAAAGTAATACATAATTTATCCTTTATAATATAATTTGGATGAAAATTCCAATTATTAACCCAATCACAAAGCCTTTGACAATTGTCAAAATAAATTTCTGTATTTCATTCATTTCCTTACCCTTACATATTGAGTAAAATAGCAACCGATCCAGCTGAAATTAACACGAAAATAATAAACAATACTATAGAGACTATAAAAGCATCCTTAAGGGCTCCCCAAATACTCTTCTTATTGCAAATACCAACGATAAAAACTATAAATGCGCCGCACAAAACAAATTCCATAATATTCTCCTTAAAAGTTTATCTCTCAATTACTGTATAATATACTATAACATTAATCCCAGTGCTTGTCAATAGATTTAATCATTAACTTGTCTTTTTATTGTAAGCGGCTCAAAATATTCACTGATTTCCTCAAAAGTGAATGTTACGATAGGAACAACAGCAGCAAAACTAGCAACTTCACCAACATCATTGATATTAAAATTTTTATTAAAGCATTCATCAATTAATGAAAAAACAACAGGAACAGACCAAGAAGCAAGGACTCTCCATTTACCTTGTATCTCTTCAGGTAAAAGATAATCAGCAGCAAGATAGCCGCCAATACCAACAGCGGCATGGATTGGCGTGTCTATATTGTGGTCATTAATATAGTCATTCATATTCTGGTAAGCATTATCCGCGTAGGACATGCTCGTAATAAGCAAAAGGAGTAATACCGTTATTATAATTTTCATATTAATAGAATTCCGGGGTTATATTATATTTTTCGTATAATTTTTCTAGAGGCTTAGTCATTTTCATTCTATGTCTACTCTTGACATCTTCCTTCCATGCAGGAATTTTAGTTTTATCCTTATCATCAAGGACTTTTAATAATTTATTGTAATTTGATTTTTTTATTTTTGGTTGGCCAGGTAGTTCAGTAGGGTGGACAATGTCAGTGTTGGGTCTTTCCAGATAATCAGCAAGATTTCTAAGAAAATCAGGAAGACTAATATCAAACTTATCCATCCCGTTCCTTCGCCAGTTGTTGACAATTTTTCCTTCCAGTGCATTAGCATGTCTTTGAATTGCTCCTCGGATTAAGCCAGCCCCATCTTCTCCTATCTTCTGGCTTTTATTTAATCTATGTTGATGGTCGACGACAAAACTTTCAATTGGAAAGTTTTGCTTCAATATAGGGCAGACGCCACTTTGGGCGTCATATAATTCTTGGCGTATTTTGGATAAATCGCCTGACTTTATTTCTTTGTACTCTTCTTTCATTCTATCTTGAGCTCCTATTTAGCCGCTCAAGATGTTATATCTATGTTGCGGTGCTATACTTTATATATAACACCACAACTTACTATTCAAGCCATTCAGGCTCCCATTTCCATTTATCTGGTTTTTCTTTTCCGCAGTATTGCCACATTTCAGGGATAAAACAAACTTTATCACTTTCAGTACACCATTCGCCAAGGTGATCTACTTCATATCCCTGATCCAGAAGATGTGCCATAATCTCCACTGGATTCTTTACTTTTGGTGTGCATGTATTTTCATACAACTCAGCATTATCAAAAACCCATTCATGGACATCCTTACGCTCCAGAAATTCATTCAATGAAAATAAAGTATTAAGACAAACAAATTTTTCACTGTCTTTCCTAAGAAAGATAGTCAACTCACGATCATCAGGATTGTCATAATTCCATACAACTACCACATCGCCTTTTTTCATTTATTTGTCCTCTGTATTATTTAGGTGCATTTATGATGGTTTGAGCAAAATCAATCACATCTTCCAGGGTACTTTCCACTTCATGATAACCAGATGAATGACTCCTCGCCCAAGCCTCAGAAAAGCAAATATCAAACACATTGCGGGAAATATCATACCCGTATTCCTTATAAAGATCATCATTGTACTTGCCTGCCAATCTATCACTTTCCTCGTAATATTTGAATCGATGAGCTTTGAAAGCATCCTCATCGATAACAGACTCAAGAATATATTGAGTGTTGTTATCGACATATCGCTTGACTTCATTAATGTCTGAACCTACAGCACAATAAGGAGTATTAGCAATAAGAAAAATTCTAAGTTCCTCAGCAGTTGCACCTTTAAGAACAACCTCGCCTTTAGAATAAAGATAATATCGGGCGAAATCTGACTTAACAGGGAAATCTATTTGAACCTCATGTTTCTCTGGATCGTAAATCATTTTGTTTCTCCTTCAATTTTTTTGATTATAATTTCTACACCACAATAATCTTTCAGAGCCTTCTCCATTGTCCAAGAACCTATTGCTGCTCCTCGGTTGATTACTGCTTGTATTACAACGCCGATATAATTGGTTCCTGCAGGGACACTGAATGTCTCATACCCGTTAAATTTCAGGGCCATATATTTTGTTTTTGAAATCTTAACCGGTTTGCCCATGTCAGAAAACACCAAATTGGATCCTTGTAATGCGTAATAATCTTTCATTCATTATCTCCGATTTGCCAGAAGAGCATCAATAACTTTTTGATCAAGAACAGCATCAATAACTTCAAGATCCATGTATCTAGCTGCTCTCTCCTGCTCGTTTTGAGGAGCAATCGAACAGACAGATTGATATGCCATTTTCAATTCGTATATGCTCATATTGCTGTAATTTTGATGTCTCATATATGACTCATATATATATATTTGTCTCCTCAGAATTTTGTTTCTCAATTCATCTTATATAAAGAGTATAACATTATTATGAGGATGTGTCAAGAAATTTTTTCAGAGTTTTATTGTTTGGATTTGTGAAATCCTTAATAATTATTTGTTGCGGTAAAAAGTTCCAGCAAAAATAACTTGAACTGAATGTTATTTTTGGTTGATTATTATTGTTTTTCTGTATAAATTCCATCCTATCAATAAACAGCAAGAGTTGCAACTCTTTATCCTTAAATAGAATCTTAGGCGCACTGTCATTGAGCCATGTATTTGTCATTATCAAAGCAAAAGGCTTGTTGAATGATAATGCCCTTTCAAAGTATTTTCTTTTTTTGGTGAAAGGTGGATTTGATACAATCATATCCCATTTATCTGGTTCATATTGGAAAAAATCCTTTCCATCTTCAATGTGCGAATGTATCACTTCATTGGTCTTGGATATTTGCTTTACAAATTCACTTTCTTTTTTATCAAAAGGGCACCAAACAATTTTATTAAGTGGTATGTATTCTAATATTGGCCATACACCGTACGCAGGAGTATAACATTCATCATTATTACCTTTAGAATACAACAAAGTTTTGCTAAAGAATTCTTTTCCCGTAGTCATATATTTCCTTTTTTGTTATCTCGCCTCTTACTCTAGGATCTTTTCTTGATCCAGAAGAAAAATAATTCTTCTTTACTTTAGGAAGGAGAATTGTATACACATCTTCTCCTGATAATTTCCATACTTCCTTAATTTTCCCTACTTCAAATCTAATAAAATAATGATTTTTATAAGGAAGTATTTTTTCATTTACTAGATATTCTTTCTGTTTTTCCCAAGTGGATTGCTTTGACATGCCTGAATATAATCCATGGATATTTTCACAAATTGTTGATTTATATTCACAAGCACCCTCTTCGTCATATCCATCATCACCCGCCAGTGTGTTGGATATTTCATGACCTAGATAGCTGGCTATAAGGATTTCTCTGCTTCTTGCATATGAGAATGGGTCGCCCCAGCCATTTTCCTCACATAAATCATACAATCTTGAATAAATTAATTTGTATTCTTCTTTTGCTTCAATACTCATAATATTCTCCTTAGTAATTTATTTTTCTCTCTCAATCAATCTTATATAAAGAGTATAACATAGGACGAGGGAAGTGTCAATAGAAAAAATCAACACTTCCCTCGTTTTATTTGATTAGATACTCTGGTTTGACCATCTCCCTAATGGTCTCTTGAACCATAGCCTCATAGAAGAATACATAACTTCCTGTCTTAGCTACCCACCACACAGCATACACGACGAATAAGGTAATAGTCGCATACAGCACAACCAAAAGAACCGCTTTAAGATTACCCATTTTGGACTCCATCTAAGATTTTTTGACATTGGAGCAGAAGACAATCCTCATCCTCGACCCCGGTTTCAATAACAAACAACAAAAGAGCTTTCTGTACATCAGAGACTATACGCCCAGGGACTAATTGAAATTCATTGATGATTTGCCCTCCAGAGACTGGAAGCGATTTAACGTCCCTTGGAGAGCTTTCTACTTGAGTAAAACTTTTGATGATTTCTTTGATTTCTGTAATGGTAATAAAAGGTTTCCCAATGTTACCATTATGGTCAGCAATCCTGAGCCTGACAAGATCCCGCCAATTGACGTTGAATTCATCAAGACGCTTCAGCAATTTCCTTTGTGCCCTAGGAGTCAATCCTTTGATAAAGAACATATGACAATTAACTAGTCCACAAATTTTGCTGATTTCTTGATCGGAAAATTTAAGCTCAGCAAGCCTAACCTCAAGAATATCTGAACCAATGTAATGATGATTAGTAAATTGACCTCCTCTATTTTCAGCAATACATTGTTTCCATGCCTCAGGCTTTCCGATGTCATGAAGAAATCCTGCGAGCCTAAGAATAGGATCACTTTTTGGAAGAGAATCACCAACAAGCATGTTGTGTTCCCAAACTGATTCAGGATGATGCTTTCCTCCAGTATGATCTATACTGTCAGCTAATTCAGGAAATACAAAAGGAAGTAAATCCGTTAGACGGAGAGCATCAAAGAAGATACTTGGCTTGTCTGCTTCCATTGCTTTGAGAATTTCAATTCTAATTCTTTCAGGAGCAATTGTTTTTGCCATCTCGCAGCAATCCCAGAAAGCCATCAATGTACTTGTTACAGGGAGAAAATCCAATTTACTAATGAATCTACAAGCCCTTATCATTCTAACAGGGTCTTCAGTGATTCTTTTGCGAGGATCACCAACAAATTTAATGATACCTTTTTCAAGATCATTTGAACCATCAAACGGGTCAATCAGGATTCCTGAAGAAGTAAGAGCCATAGCATTTATTGTTATGCTACGCCTAGAAAGATCCTCTTTGATTGTGTTGCGGAAAGTAACACCTGAAAAATCACCTTCGTCATCATAATTGTCGCTACGAAAAGTAGCAACTTCAATACCATTAACGAGCATGACACCGAAAGATGCACCAACGAAATCTAATCTAAAGCCTTCAAGATCCGAGAAAATCTCTTCAATGTCTTCAGGAGTAGCACTTGTTGCAAGATCAAAATCATGAGGATCAAGTCCAAGAATCATGTCGCGGACAGCTCCTCCAACTAAATATGAACTAAAGCCAGCATCTTCTAATGTATGCCATATTAATTTCACATCTGAAGGAATATTTGACAAATTATGTATTTTAACTGTACTCATAGGAAAGCCTCCTTAATGTTTATCTCTCATTCTTTATAAGATATTATAACATTAAGGAGGCTACTTGTCAACAGTAAAATCAATTTATTTTTATTCTATAGGAATAATTCCTCGAATCTGGGAAATATTGAGAATGAAGGTATCAATTTCCTTACCCTTATACGACACATCAGTAAGTGCAATAAATTGTGAGGTCATGACCCTCAAAACATCAGACAACCTAATATTTTTATTGATGTGAATTGTCCCGGCTAATTGAGAATCGTCCATGAAAATCACCACCACTCTCAATTGTTTGGTCATTGCTTTCTCAGCTACATTATTCGCCATCCTCCTCATCCTCATAATCTAAATTTATATCATCTTCTTCATTAACTATCTCTTCCCCGCAAAATGCGCAAAATCTTGGCTTGTACATTCTTTCTTCCATATCATACATAACCTTAAAATCTGCTTCACAATCTGGACAACTTAAGTTTGCTTTTGTCATTGTTTTTTAATCACAGCGAGAACCTCTTTGGCAATTGGCACAAATGAGACATCCACCTACATGAGTCCAATCTGTACTGCCGCAAAATTGGCACGCCTCTCCTTCTTTACTTTTTTTGTTAAGAAAATCATAGTCAAGTTTGTTCATGTATTTGTTAAGAACACGACTGACTACTGAGCTAAATTCCGTGAGGCCTTCATCCGCTTTTTTCAATTGATCAGTAATAAATGCAGGTCTTACTCCATGCCGTAATGATAATGAAATCATCCTGGTCAGGGCCCTGTAATTAGCATTCATAAAAACGCTAGCCACATCTTTATACTCTACTTCACTTCTGCGAATAGGAACTATCAAAGAATATTTAGCACCCGCCTTTCGGAGTATGCCATCTTTCACTGTTTGAGGCACATACATATCCTCATGACATTCGCCTGCAAATACCTCATAAGGATAGTTATTGTGCATACCAACCAAGGCGATCCATGATTTGCCTTGAACTTTGCAATGATGTATTTCACAGGGCATATCCATCTTTCTTTTAGGCGCGCAGGTAAAAACTATATCCTCAGGCCTTTGTTCACAGTATGATGTTTTCTTTACATCCTTTGATTGAGGAGGATCAAACACAAGAATGCCTTCTCTGGAGCCTTCTCTGTATACTGATACTGCTCGTACACCTTGCAGCCATGCTTCCATGTATATTTCTTCTATTTCTTCAGCAGTTGTTCTTTCAGGTACATTGTAAGTGGTGCTAACAGCAGCATCCACCCATTGATAAATTCTGGACATCATTTTTACTTTTTGAAGAGGATCGATATCATGAGCAGGTTTGAAGGTACCTTTACCAAGATATTCTTCAATGATGCGCAAAACCTCAATTCCTAATTCTCCGCCATTATCAGGAGTAGCTTCGCCTACATTCATAATGAAGGCTAAGTCTTCAGTAGCATCTGCGCCCATAACGTTATTGATATTTTCAAGTAATTCATCCTTAATAAAGCCAGGAAGAATAAAATACCATTCATACTCGCCTTTGGACATTGCTCTTGTCTTTCGCCAATGAGCAGGCATGCAAGGTTCTGCACCAGATGAAATGCAGGCTCGAGGAAAGATCAAACTCAATGATCCAGTAGGTGCAATACTCATAAGAGCAAGGTTTCTTAGAGGTCCTACTAATTTTGGGTTTCCTTCATAGAATTCATCGACAATATTCCTGAAGAATGAACTTCCCATCAAATCTTGATTGGTGAAATTCAATTCTTCATATGCTTTAGCTGGTCCTTTCTCTATTGCTAAAGCTTGAGAAGCTGCAAAGGCATAATAAGCATACCATTTCATGAAGGTATCAATCATGTTAATAGCTTCATCGGAATCATACTGAACACTGGCATTAATGAACCATTGATGTAGATTAGTAAACCCAAGACCAATCTCTCTGGTCAGCTCCATTATTTCTTTCTGCTCAATTACGCCATAACGTTTTTCTTCAATCTCGTATGTAATGGCATTATCAATCATTCTGACCAGGTTAAAAACCTTCTCCTGAAGAAGTGGTTTATATTCTTTCTCACTAATAGGGAACATTCCCATATTAAGCGACCCTAGCATACAACATCCGTACGCAGCTAAAAACTTCTCGCTGCAAGCGTTGGTGCTAACTATCTTAAATCTTTCATCACCAGTTGCAAGATATATTTGATGTATAATGGATCCAGCTCGGGCAGCATCAATAAATTGAACACCTGGTTCAGCATGGTCTCTGGCTTGCTTTGATATCAATGTAAACAGGTCCTTTGCCTTCACTGTCTTTGATATCTTTTCATGCCTTGTCTCAAATTCTAGGTTCCAATCAGCATCATTTGCAACAGCAACCATGAAGTCATCGGTAATCTGGACAGAAATATTAGCATTCTTGATTGAATCAAGATCCGACTTAGAGGTACAAAAGGCCTCAATGTCAGGATGACTAACATTCAAGGAAAGAAGAATAGCAGGTAATCTTCCTTTTTGCCCTACATATTGCCCCATGGAATTGAGGAAGGACATCCATGGGACAGTTCCTGTTGATTCAATAGCAGCATTATTAACCTTTGCCTTGGCAGGCCTCAGAGGCGACATCTCAACACCAAGGCCTTGTCTCTTTGCTGCACAATGCATTGTATCGGACATACACTTCATGATGTCCTTAATTGAATCGCCAAGCAATGGGATTGTGGTACAGTTTGCAAGAGAAACAACTTCAGGACTACCAACGCCTGATATGATAGACCCACCAGGTCTATACCAACCATCCATCATATCATCATACCATGTATTTCGGATAATGGTATGTTCATCCTTACCTAGAATTTCACATACCCGCCGGAATACTTCGCTTACATCTTCAAGCTCTCCTGATTGTTTTGGATGTGCGTATTTGGCATTGAATACATCCAATGCCATTATGTTATTCTTAAAATATTCTTCTGTTTTCAAATTATCCTCTCTTTTTATTATGTTTCTGTCATTGTTTCATTGTCTCTTACTTATATATATATATATATGAAAATTCTCCTA
>Ga0210043_1000163_pt1 | contig 73757 bp, 67 predicted proteins | sample CryGeymet201501t_FD_183990 | JGI IMG/M metagenome (GOLD analysis project Ga0210043, IMG submission 183990) | Groundwater microbial communities from Crystal Geyser aquifers in Utah, USA - Crystal Geyser metaG 2015-01t (SPAdes) (version 2) | ecosystem: Environmental > Aquatic > Deep subsurface >... | reverse complement strand
GTGGGGCAAGCGCCCCTTTCGGGGGAAGACCAATTTGTGGCAGGAGGAGCAGAAAACCTGGGATATGGGGTGGGAGAATCCGGGTAGACCAATTGGCCGGTATACCCCGAAGTACATTCGAGATTAACAAAGATAGACGACATATTTGTCGCCACAGGGTTTGAGGCACTGTCAATTTTTTTAAGTCTCGCTAACTGCTTCAGAAACAGCCTTGGGCTTCTTCTTGACCTCACCAAAAGCAATCTTGCCCGCCTTCACCCCTACCTTAATGTGGCTACCAATTCCAAATTTCCCCTTCAGAATTTCGGTGGATAAGGGATCTTCAATTTCTCGCTGAAGGGTTCGACGAAGGGGTCGGGCTCCGTATTTAACGTCGAAACTCTTGTCGACCAGGAATTCTTTTGCGGCAGGTGCCACTTCCAAAATCATATCTCGCTCGGCCATTCGAGTTTGCATCTCGGCGAAATGAATATCCAGGATGCTGGCGATGTGGACTTTTGTCAGGCTCTTGAAGACGACAATTTCGTCGACCCGGTTTATGAACTCCGGGCGGAAAAGCCGGCGCAGTTCGTTCAGGGCGCTGGACTTTATTTCCTCGTGAGAAAGCTCGTTTCCCATGGGCTGGAAACCCAAGGAAGCTTCGCGGGTAATTTCCCGGGCGCCAGCGTTACTGGTCATAATAAGGACGGTATTGCGGAAACTTACCTTGTGACCCAGGTTGTCTTGGAGCTCTCCTTCTTCCAGTACCTGGAGGAGGATGTTAAAAACATCGGGGTGGGCCTTTTCGATTTCATCAAACAGAACAACGACGTAGGGCTTGCGGCGAATTTTTTCGGTCAGCAGTCCACCCTCTTCGTAGCCTACATACCCCGGAGGTGAACCTACCAGGCGGCTAACGTTGTGCTTTTCCATGTAGTCCGACATATCGATGCGAATAAGAGAGTCCGCATTGCCGAAAAGAAACTCTGCCAGGGTTTTGGCCAAGAGGGTCTTACCGACCCCCGTAGGACCCATGAAGATAAACGATCCCATGGGGCGATTTGGGCTGGAAAGACCGGTACGGCTCCGGCGAATAGCCGAAGCTATAACTTCGATAGCTTCGTTTTGGGCAAGAACTTTTCGTGCGAGTTCTTCCTCGACGTGGAGGAGCTTTTCACTCTCGCTTTGGGCAATGCGGGTCATGGGAATGCCGGTGATATCCGAGATAACCGCCTGAATATCTTCGGCGTCGACGATGCTCTGGGCGGTCTTGAGGGTTACCTTCCAGGCGTTCTTCACTTCCTCCACTCGGGCTCGCAGTTGGCGAACCTCGTCGCGAACTGCGGCTGCTCGTTCGTAGTTCTGGCTGTTTACCAGGGTAACTTTCTCGGCGTTCAGGCGCTCAATTTCGCGCTCGATCTCTTGGACCTCGCTGGGACGTACGGAGTTCTTAATCCGCTTGCGAGCCCCAGCCTCGTCCATGAGGTCGATAGCTTTGTCGGGCATGAAGCGGTCGGCGATGTACCGGTAGGAAAGCATCGCTGCAATTTCGATGCTGCCGGGGGTGTAGTTTACGTTGTGATGTTCTTCGTACCGTTCTTTAATCCCCTGAAGAATTTGAATTGTCTCTTCTACATTCGGTTCCCGGACGATGACCGTCTGGAAACGCCGCTCCAGGGCTGCGTCCCGCTCGACGTACTTCTTGTACTCGTTCAGGGTTGTAGCACCAATACACTGAATTTCGCCCCGACTAAGGGCGGGCTTGAGCATGTTCGAGGCGTCGATAGCGCCCTCGGCCCCACCGGCCCCAATAATCGTGTGCAACTCGTCGATGAACAGAATAATATTGCCCGCGTTGGTTATTTCTTTCATGACCCGCTTGAGTCGTTCTTCGAATTCACCCCGGTATTTCGTTCCAGCAATTATCGAAGCCAGGTCTAGGGTCATGACCCGCTTGTCCATGAGGATCTCGGGGGCCGTACCGTCGATAATTCGTTGAGCCAGACCCTCGACGATAGCGGTTTTACCAACCCCGGGCTCTCCTATGAGGACAGGATTGTTTTTTGTACGACGGGCAAGAATTTGTATAACCCGCTCTATTTCTTTCGCCCTTCCAACCACCGGGTCGAGGGCGCCGTTCTTGGCCATTATGGTAAGATCGCGACTGAATTCATCGAGGGTTGGGGTCGAACGTTTTCCAGGCATAGAAGATACCGAGGGATTTCGTCGGGTAGCAGAACCGGACCGACTGGACCCCTCGCTGGCAGTGGTCGAACGTTCGCTACCCCGGTAGTTTGAACCACTCAGTTGAATAATAAGCTCTCGAAGAGTCGGGACTGAAACTCCGGTTTCCTCCAGGTAGCGACTCGTCTCGCTGGCTGGTTCCTTAGCACAGGCCAACAGAAGATGCTCGGTGCCAATAAACTCGTGGCCCATGGTTTTTGCCTCTTCGGAGGAATCTTCCAAAATTCGATGAAGCCGGGGAGAGTACTTTACATCACCAAAACCAAACCCAACTCGCTTGCGGGGTATAGAACGTTCGAGATCAATTTGCATTCGATTAGGGTCGGCGCTGGTTTTTGTGAGGGCCTTGAATCCGATACCGCCCCCCTCTTTGAGCATGGCAAGCATGAGGTGCTCGGGCAAGAGAAGGTCCGAATGAAATCGTTTTGCCTCGTCCTGAGCCAGTATGGTAATGAGCTTCTGCGCTCTTTGGGTAAGTCCTCGAAACATTTTACATTCCTCCAGCTAAGGATCGATTCAAGAGAATCGACCGTGCTTCGTCTAATATCGTCATTTCTTCGATCTTTGGCGACCCTTTTTGCGTCTCCGACGACCTTTCCGCCTGCAAATAAGCCCACATGTGAGAATCCGTAAGGCGAAAAGGAAGACCCGAAATCCCCGGAGGCAGGAGGGGAAGGATCTTCATACCCCAGGCCATACGTACCTGGCTCCAGGCCTCGCAGGCTTCCTCGAACCCGATAAGCCGGTGAGAGCTAAGCCTTCCCCAGGCCTTCCAGACCCGGTCGTCAAAGACTAGGGGAGAAAGGGATCGTAGCTCTTCCCTAGCCTTTCTTTCTTGGAATACAACCTCAAAAACCCCGTCGCTAAAGGAATCGATCCATTCCTGGTCTTTATGTCCAAGAAACCCTCGACCATCGATTCGGTACACCCAGGCCGATGGTGGTAGGTTTTCAACCGGAAGGATTTTGTAACTCTGAACAGCCACAGGAACTAGTCCCTGGCGCCCCAGGGCCGGTAAATGAACCAGGGCTTGGCCCTCTAGTCCGAGACCTGCTAGGTTGAGGCGACTGGTAAGGTAGCCAAGATCGACCGAAGCCGCAAACCCTACCCGTGATTCGAGAATTTCTTCCCACGATCGGGCCATCTTTTCGGCCCCAACCAGATCAAACCCCGGTGACCAACCGGAGATTCGCAGGTGATCTTCGCCGTTCACCAACACGGCTCGGGTAAAACTCCAATCGGCAAACCAGGTTCGACTCCCCTCCAACTCAACAGAGAAATATCCCCGGTCTTGAAGCATTTGTTTATCCAGACCTCGTGAGGCCGGGCCCAACACCAAGAGTGGTGAACTGGGTGTTTCGATTCCCCGAAGGGTTAACTCGGTACTTGCTAATACTTGTCGGGCCTGCTCGGCGTTTTGCACCCCGGGAAAGGGGAAATTGCGAAAATTTCTATGGAGGTGGACCGCGCTAGCTAATACTACGTCACTGTGAGTGAGAGGAGTCGAAGAATTGGACCAAAGGTCTCGCTGGTACAAGGGAATGGAGGTTAACTCAGTCATCCATTGGTTCCTGTTCGTCTCGAATCCGGGCTGCCTCTTCGTAGTCTTCTTGGGCGAGGGCCTGGTGTATTCGATCTTTTCGTAGGGTTTGTCTATGGATTATGGCCCGGAGGCTTTGGAGGTTTTCGGGGATTCGACCGGTGTGCAGTGGACTCTCGATAGTTCCATGAATGAGTAGAATAATATCCTTGGTAAAGGTAGCATAGCATTCGGCACATCCTACTCGACCGGTCATGCGAATATCGGTCAAACTACGGTTACAGCGAGGGCACTGGAGTTCCGGGTCCTCATCGTCGGGGGTAGGAAAAAACAAATCGGCGACCCGAAACTCGAGTCCCGGATCATCGGCCCCAATCCCCCACAGGGCTGCACACTCGGGGCAGAGGTAGACCTCTTGGACATCCCGGCCCTTTCGTACCCGTACCCGCTGTCGGGGGAGGTTGCCCGTAACATCGGCACCCCCACAGGAGTCGCACAGTCTGTCGGCATCGTCTATCTCTTCGGTATCGTCGAATTTTTCATCGAATTTTTCGTCGCTCATAGGTTCCTTTGGTAGAGTTATACTACTCCCGACGGAATAAAGCCGCCGGGGGTGTCTTGCCTGCCCGATACGCGGGCACGAGGGATGAAATCAGGGTCATGAATAAGGCCGCCAAACCTAACAGGCCCAGTTGTCCGGGAAGAAGGAGGACGGGAATTTGTTCTAGGTAGAACTCGGGATTCAGAATCGAAACCGACTCACCGGGGGCAGAAAAGAGATTCACCAGGACCTCGATCACGTAAATAATCTCGTTGACAAACAGAACACCCAGGCTCCCGAACCCCAATCCCAGAAAAATTCCCCCAAGCCCAGACAATCCCCCTATGGTAAGAACTATGCGGCCAATAGTCCAGGGACTCGCCCCCAATGCCTTAAGAATTGCAAACTCCTGTTGTCGCTCAGCGACGAGATTAATCATGGTCGACGAAATATTGACCGCCGCGACCAGGAGGATAACAACCATGATAAAAACCAGCATGTCCCGGGTCCCGAGAAAATTCATGTACTGGGAGCGCTCGAGTTCGAACCAGGTCTGGGCCTGCCACTGGGGACCCAAGGTAGCCCGCACATCCCGCAGCAAGTCCCGAGGGAGCTCGGGGTCTCGGACGATAAGGGGATTAGGAAGAATAAAGGGGTCGGCAATTTTTAGGGTGATTATTTGGGTTCCACTGTCGGCGGGGAGAATAGTCCGGGCCCGATCGATGGGGATAAAGGCCCAGAGTCTATCTAAGTCGCGATAGCCGCTGGAGACGATGCCCCGAACCTCGAATCGGCTGACCCGAGTGAGCAGACTGCCGGTAGAGCCCCGGCGAACCGTGAGGACCCGCACCTCCTGGCCAACCTCGGCGCCCAGGGTCTGGGCCAGGCCCTCGCCCAGCACTATTGCCTCGGGGGAGCCCAGGTCAAATTCGCCGGCCCGGATCTGCAGGTAGGCTTGGACCCCGGCATCGTTTTGGTACCACTCCGTGTCGACCCCTCGGAGCTGGACCCCGGTGTTTCCACTGGTTCCACGGATGAGCCCTATGCCCTGATGCTCCCTTTGGACCAAGAGGATTTCGCTGGGTCCGTCTCCTTCGATTTCTTCTAGCTCCTGGGCCAGAAGGTCGACGGATTCATGGGGAACCGGGGTCCGAGACTGGATGCGCAGGTGGCCGGTGCCGGTCTCCAGAAACCGGGCGGTTATTCCTTGTATCATGCCCTCGGCCACGTGAGTAACTATCGTAAGGGGAATAAGGCTAAGGGCCAGGCCTATAATTCCCCCCCGCAGGCGCTTAATTGTGCTTCGGGCTCGGGGTCCCCCACCCAGGGCTAAACGGCGGGAAATCCATAGAATCATTGGGTCTTGGCCTCGATGTGTCCGAGGGTTAGGTGAAAATGGGTATCGGAGTAGGCCGCCAGGCTCCGGTTATGGGTAACCAGCACGAGGGTTTTTCCCAGGTCCCGAGATAGGCTAAACAGAAGCTCTTCGACCTCTCGGGAGTGTTTTTCGTCCAGGCTGCCGGTGGGTTCATCGGCCAAGAGCACCCGGGGATTGTTCATGACCGCCCGGGCTACCGCGGCTCGTTGACGCTCGCCTCCCGAGAGTTCGGTGGGAAAGGCGTGAGCTCTGCCGGCGATTCCCACCCTTTCGAGGAGTACAAGGGCCCTTGGCTCTGCCTGGGAACGGGGAAATCCCGCCAGGAGCGCGGGCATGAGTATGTTTTCGAGGGCCGTAAAATCCTTGAGTAAATGATGAAACTGGAAGATAAAACCTAAATCCCTTTGGCGATAGTGGGTGAGCCCGGACTCGCTGGCAGAGGAAATTTCCAGACCCCCAACCACAATCGATCCCGAGGTGGGTTTGTCCATACCCCCCAGGAGGTGAAGGAGGGTCGATTTACCCGAACCACTTTCCCCGGTAATAACCACAACGTGCCCTTCGGGAATCGAAAGGTCGATCTGGTCGAGGACGGTCAGAGGTTCGGGACCGTTGGTGTAGGTCTTGATTACCTGTTGAAAGACAATAAGCGATTCCATACTCCTCCTTGAGGATCTTTACTCTTCTCGAAAAACATCGACCGGGGCAAGATCTCTTACCGAGTAGGAGGCGACCCAGGCCGCAAGGACCGCCGAAGCCAGGCCAAAGACCCCGATAAGGAAGACCTCGGATCCAACAAACCGAACCGGAATTTCCGATATATAGAAGTACTGTAAAGAAAAGCTCCCGGTCTGGCCCAGAAGGTTCCCAAAGAAGTTCAACAGCCCGTTGAGGTTCCACCCTAAAAGTAGTCCTAGAACGGTCCCAACCGAGCTGCCCACCAGGCCGATAATCCACCCTTCCAGGACAAATACCCCCTGGATTGTCCCCGGCGATGCCCCGAGGGCTTTAAAGACCCCAATGTCCCGGGTTCGTTCGTGGATAATTCTTCCGAGTCCCTGATAAATGTTTACCCCCACTACCAGAAAAATGAGGCTGACTAAAAACATCATGAGCCCTTTTTCGACCCGTAGGGCACCAAAAATGGCCCGATTCAGTTCCCGCCAAGAGAGGAGGGTTCCCGATTCTTCAAGGGTTCTGAAGGCTGCCAGGGCCTGAATATCTCCAAAGCGGTCTTCGAGCTTTATTCCTAGGTTCGGCTGCACCTGGGTGCCAAAGGAACTAACAAGGGTTTCTAGGGAGATCATGGCCCAGTTACGGTCGTAGGGGTAGTAGCCCGAGGCAAAGATCCCTCGAACCTCCAGGGTAACTTCCCGGGGGTTACGCAGGTCCAGGTCCGGCCCCTCGAGGGAGACTAAGGAAATAGTATCCCCCGCCCCCACCCCCAGAAAGCGGGCGAGTTCTCTGCCCAGAATGATAGTTCCCGGTGGGCTTGGGTCCAGTTTTCCCTGGACCAGTGCTCGTAGGTCATTGCCCTGGTGGTCGGTGGCTGCAAGAGTCGGGTCGACGGCCCGAATGTACACCCCCTGAAGTTCGACAAAATTGCCCTGGACCAGGGCCTGGGTGTCGTAGTAGGGCAGGGCGTGGCGTACTTCTGCCAGGGCCATTGCTCTTTGGGCAAGAACCGATACTGGTGCCTCTTGGAAGGACTCCGGGTCGGGCTGCCATTGGACATGAAAGGAATTTAGTTCCAGGATATCTTCTATGGTACCTAATTGAAAACCATTCATTACCCCAATAACCCCGTTCAGTGCCAAGACTCCTATGGCAATCCCCAGAATACTCAGAAGGCTGGTCGAGAGTTTCTTCTCTTTTCGTCGGGAACCCAGGTACCGTCGAGCCACAAAAAATAGCCACGGCCAGGGGGTAGGAGATTTCGATCGATAGGTCATGGACTTGTCCTCGGAGTAGCAGGGAAGGTTCGACTTCGAATTACCCGTCCGTCGCGAAGTTCTTCTTCCATTACTTTTACCTCATCTTCGTAGGTAATTCGCAAAATTTCCCGTCCCCCCTGAAAAAATCGGTCTATCCTGGTAAGTCCGGTATACTGGGAGTCCTGAACCAAGCTTCGATTGGCGAAAATTTGGGTCCGGACCAACTCATCGTCTTCGGAGTACTGGTTCACCGTCCGGCGAAGGTTTGTACCTTGTTCAATTTCCAAGGTACGAAGGTCATTGGTGTCCTTTAGGTAGGAGAACCTTTGGGTAGCAAAAAGGGTTCCATTTCGATACTCCCGTCGGAGGATTTCTCTTTCGTTCTCATCGTAGGTCGATTCGATTCGGGTAGGGGGATGAAAGGTTTCGACAACTCGGGTAACCACCAATCCCCGGCCGTCGAAGCTCCATCGCCGGTCTTCAATAATCTGTGAGTCTCTATACACTACAAGGGACTCGGTCTTTCCTTGGGAGTTGAAACTTCGAACCTCGACCCGGCCATTTCGACCCACCCGCTCCTGCCGCAATACGTCTTGGTCCCACTGAAACACCTGGGTTTGTACCCTACCGGTAGCGTTGTTCTCAATGAGGGAACGCAGCCGACCATCGGGGTTGTACAGGTACTCAAAACTCCGAACAAGGTTCCGGTTGCTATCGAATTCGTAACGATTTTGTACTACCCCTTGGTGATTATCATGGACCGAATATCCCTCGATTGTAACCCGCCCCGGGGTGAGAGGATTGTCTACCTCCACCAAGAGGACGGAAAAATCTAGTAGGTATTTCCCCGGTGAGATCTGGGCACCAAAATCTTGGAGTGCTTCTTCCAGGGTATTGAGGCTCAGATTCGTCGGATTCCAAGAAACAGGAATTTGTACCTGGGGAATAAAGGAACCCTCGGTCGAATACACCTGAGGAGGGGCAAGAGGGGTCTGAGTCGAGACCAGTTCGTCTAGCAGAGGTCCTGCGGAATAGAGAATTCCAACCCCAAAACCTAACAACAAAAGTCGCAGAACCCAAGACTTCACTTAGAGTATCCGGTTTACCAAATCTTGAATAAAAGTCTCGGCGGAAAAGGGTGCAAAATCTTCCATCGATTCCCCGGTACCAACAAAGAAAAACGGCAACTCCAAACTCCGCGATACACTTACAACCATACCCCCTCGGGCGGTAGAATCGTACTTCGACAAAATAATACCATCCAAGCCCAAGGCTTCGTGAAAAACCTGGGCCTGTTGCAATCCATTTTGGCCCGTAGTGGCATCGAGAACGAGAATCTTTTTATACCTTTCGGGGCCAACTTTGGAACTCCCTATCCGGTCGATTTTCTGGAGTTCCTTTACCAAGTTCGCCTTGTTGTGCAACCGACCGGCGGTATCTGCAATTACCAGATCTTCGCCCCGGGACTTGGCACTTTCTATAGCATCAAAGAGTACTGCCCCCGGATCGGCGCCGGGTCCTTGGCTTACTACCCGAAAACCTTGTCGTTGACCATGGGTAATGAGCTGATCTGTAGCCGCGGCCCGAAAGGTATCGCCCGCAGCCAGCACTATCTTGTCGGTAATCTTCTGTCTGCGGTAATAGGTCGCCAACTTAGCGATGGTTGTCGTTTTTCCAACCCCGTTTACCCCAAGAATGAGAAAACAGCTGAGAGCTCCCGGTTGGGGAGTAAGCTGCGCGGTCTTGACGCTTCCAGAAAGAAGCTGTTGCACTGCAACCTTGAGGTCTTCTTCTTTCCCTAGTCTATCCTTCTTTCCTAACTCCCGCAGTTCTTCGAGTAACTCCAGGGTTACCCGCGGACCCAAATCACTTTCTAAAAAGAGTTCTTCAAGCTCTTCATAATAGGCTTCATTATGTGGCCCTAAGCCAAAGAGTCTCTTTATACGTGTTCCTAGATCTTTCTTTTTTCCAAAAAACATTCCGGGACCTCTTTATCGGGTTAATGCCGCCCGAGCAGCGGCTATGTATCGGCCTAACTCGAAGAGAGTATAGCCCGCCGAGACTCCGGTCAACAGATAGCTTGTATTCCGTATCCAGTACAGGTCGTTTGCCCTGCCTACGAGGGTGGCGTTCGAAAGATTTGCCCGGGCAAGGGTTGCAGCCTCCTGAAAAATACCATTGAGCACCAGGGGGACCAGGGTAGTTAAGACGGTAATTCCCAAGGAGCCATAAAATCGATCCCGACGGGTTTCTACCTCGTAGGTCCAATCAATTCGGTCATCGAGCAGGGTAAGGCTCAATCCCTGGGAGGCCATTTCCTGGTTTGTAACCAGGGTCCGTCGATGATACCCCGACAGGTTGAACTCCAGCACCGAAGGCTGGGCCCCAAGGGGTGCCAAAAAAGGGGTAATCCCTAGGAATACCCCATCGATCAGGACCGGTACCTCCGAAGGAACCGAAACCACCGGAACGAACGAATAGGAGGGTGGGGGTACTAAGAACCCTATCTCTGTAAGGTTCTCAGAGTCCACTACCCCCCTTTTTGTTTCGAGTACCTGCTCACGGTCTAGAACCTCTAGCACAACCTCGCCGATGGGAATCATGTCTACATCGACCTGTCCGATTCCCCGAACCTGTCCATTTACTCGAATTTCGTACACCGGGGGTAGAACGGTTACTTGAACCCGCCCTTGGGGCTGTTCTGAAAGCTCTATGGCAATCTTTCGAGCCTCGTCTCGGGCAACCTCGGGGGCTACCGCCTTCGACGAAAAGAAGTTGCCTTCTAAAACAATCTCTCGACTAAACCGGGAATAGAGCGAGTAGTTCACCCCCAGAAATTCAGACTCATCGCCAAAGAGTTCGATTGAACCCAAAAGCAAATATTCTACTCCAAATTCTTTTGCTTGGGCCTCAAGGGCAAAGGGTGAAGATTCTCTTAGCCCTTTTCGGAGGGATTCCGGGACCTCGAAACCTTCAGGAGTACTGACCACTTCTAGGGGGAGTCTCGGTGACAGGGGTACCTCTGCCTGAAGGAGTTCGAGGTCGAGGATTTCTGGATCAAGCCAACTTTTGCCCTCCTCTGCCCGGGTAGACAATTCTTCCCGGTAGGTAAATACCTGGTCTCGTAACTGGGCAAGACTCTGCTGCCGTAGATGATCGGCCAAAATCTGCATCCGACGGCCACGAATTGCGTCCGCTGCACGGGTATAAATTCCCTTGACCTCATCGGGATTCAGAGGCCGAGAAGGCAACTCGGGCACCCGGGTCAGCAAAAGGGAGGGTAAAAATCGGGCCAGGTAGTCGGTCAGGGGATCGAGATTCGCACTTCCTTCCTGTTCCCCCGACGAGATTATTTCAAAGGGGAGGGCCCCAATCCGCGCAGAGGACCACCAGGAACTGGCCGAAAACTCTGCGTATAGGTCGTCTTTCAATGATTGGGGAAGAAATGATTGCGGAAGGCTTGGGGTCTGGGAAAATAGCGAGCTAGCACAGAAAAGGACAAAAAATCCTACCAGAAAAGTAGGGCCACAACCGCAAGGGATTCGAGCACCCACAACCTACACTCCCAGGCCGGGTAGCTCCGAGTCCATTGCCCTAAGGAGGGCATTTTTTACCCGCTGGGGCAGAAAAGGCTTTACTACGTAGTCTCGGGCGCCAATTTGCAGGGCCCGTCGAATGAGACCCTCCTCGTTCAGGGCACTACACATGACAACCCTTGCTTCAGGATCGTAGGCGAGAATCTTTCGCAGAGCGGTAATGCCATCCATCACCGGCATAGTTATATCTAAAAGGACCAGGGTCGGTTCGGTGAGCACATACTGCCGTACCCCATCGCGACCATTTGCCGCCTCGGCGATAACCTCGAAGCCCCCATCGTGACAGATTTGACTCAGGAGCTTACGCATGAAAGGAAGGTCATCGATGATGAGAACCTGAGACTTATCTGGCCCATCGAAAAGAGAGGATCCTTGTGTACTTGTTACCCCTAATCCAGGGGATCTTGTTTCCCGGTCCATGGGGATGTTATATTCCACCTTTCTGGGCCTTTATCTTTTGGTCCCAGATATACTTTAAATAGGCTTCGATAAAATCATCTAAATCGCCGTCCATGACCCCTTGAATATTGCCGGTTTCCCAACGAGTTCTAGTGTCCTTCACCATAGTATAAGGCTGAAAGACGTAAGAACGAATCTGATTTCCCCAAGAAATATCTTTTTTCTCTACGCTATTCTTTTCCCGCTCCAGGTCTTGTTGCTCTTTATAATAATCAAATAATCGGGACTTTAACATCTTCATAGCTATATCCCGGTTCTTAATTTGACTCCGTTCGTTTTGGCACTGAACCACGACACCTGTGGGTAAGTGGGTAAATCGTACCGCCGAGTCGGTGGTATTGACGTGCTGTCCCCCCGCCCCACCGGACCGAAAGGTATCGACCCGCAAATCCTCGGGTTTAATGTCGATATTGATATCTTCGTCTACCACCGGCGATGCGTACACCGAGGTAAAGGATGTATGTCGTCGACCACCAGAATCGAAGGGCGAAATCCGCACTAGCCGATGGACTCCGGTCTCCCCTTTCAGGTAGCCGTAGGCGTAATCCCCGGTGACCTGGATTGTCACGCTCTTTATTCCTCCCTCGGCCTCCTGAAGGTCGATGAGGGAGTACTTCATTTTGTTGTCTTCGATCCACCGGGTATACATACGGTAGAGCATACTAGCCCAATCGCAGGCCTCGGTTCCCCCGGCCCCAGCGTGAATTGTCAAAAACGCATCATCCGGGTCGTGCTCATCGCTGAGGAGCTCCAAAATGCGCATTTTTTCGTATCGAGTTTTAATATCCAGGTAATTTTGGCGAATCTCCGACTCCATAGAGCTATCGCCCTCGTCGGAAGCCATCTCGTACAGATCAACCAAATCCTTGGCCTCCCGTACTAGTATTTCCCAGGGCTCGAGTCGATTTTTATGGCGATTCATTTCTTGCAAGACCTTCTCGGCCTTCGCGCGATCGTTCCAAAAACTTGGGTCCGAAGTCTTAGTTTCGAGGTTTTTTACTTCCCCACGAATTCTCTCGGGGTCAAAGATCCCTCCAGGTAGAAGAGATTAGGTCGGCAAGTTCCATTATGGGAGCTTGTAGATCTTCAAGCATGAGGGCCTCCTAAAGATTTGCAGTATACCCTTCCTGGTTGCCCTGACTCAACCCACCTATTCCAGCAGCATGGCATAGGGCCCATCGGGAATAACCGCGATCGAAGCCTTGGGGTTTTCATGGCAGATTCGATCGATAGTCTCTTGAAGTCGTTGCCCTACTGCCTTATCGCCCAAGATTGGACTCACGTTGGACTGCTTTTGTAAGGTAAAATTCATCTCGTCGGAGAAAAACAAAAGCCGTTTGCTCCCTATTCGTTCTAAGACCCGGCACTGCATTTGCAGTTCCCACTGATCTTTGGCGGTGGTATCGGAATGTGCCTCGATGTCTTCGAGAAACTCTTGCCACCGCCCATCGTATTTCTTCATGAGATCGGTGTACTCGGGACTCCCCAATTGCTGAGCACAGGATGAGACGACGAGCAGGGTACTTTTGTCGTGCAAGGCTGGTAGGGCCATGCACATTCCCTTAACGGTCTGGTAGAAGTTCTGGTCCAAGGGGTATCCGCCACCGTTGGTTATTACAAAGTCATATTTTTGGGTCAGCTTTACTCCAGACCACAGGGCAATGTCGGCACATCCTCGGGCGTGGGCCTTTTCTAAATCCCCACAATAGATTCCTACAATTTCTTTCTCGCGGTTAATTGCAACGTTAAACAGAAAATCTACCCCGACCGCTTGGGCTACCTCGAGGGCAGCGGAATGACAGGGGTTCCCTTCTAATACGCCTTCCTTGGCTAGTGGATTCGAAAGGGTGCGAAAGCCGTGGAACCGCTGAATAGTGTGCAGGTCTACCATGGCGGGGCATACTCCTTTCCGTCCCCCCGAATACCCGGCCATAAAGTGGGGCTCAATGAACCCGGTTACAACCCGAAAATCGGCCTCGGCGAAGATCTTATTCACCGCTACGTAGGGGGTATCGCTAACCTTGGAAAGGGTCTCGGGGTCGTCGGCGGTATGATCGATGACGGTGTACTTCTGGATTATTTCTGGACCTAAAAGCTCCTCCAACTCCGCGGTTGTGCTGGGGCGATGCATTCCTGTGCCTACGATTATCGTTACAGCCTCGCTGGGTACTCCCGAATCTTTCAACGTTTTGAGAATTTCGGGCATAAACACTTTGTTTGGTACCGCCCGGGTACTATCGGAAATGGTAATGGCGACGGTTCGTGGCTTCTTTTTCATCAATAATTCCGAAAGGGACGGAGTACCAATTGGATTGGCCAAGGCGCGAGAAATTTCCGACCGAGCAAGGGCTTTGGGATACTCGACCTCAGCACTCAGAACGGTTACTCTCTCGGATAACTCCAAGGTAATCTTTGTTTTTCCATAGGGTAGGTGTACTTTCATTCGATGGGCCCCCTTACCCTCAATCTTAACCTGGAAATTGTCGATAAGTAAGAGTATGATCAGGAATATGTCCTCTTCCGCCCTTCGAAACTCCCTATTACCTCTCTTTTTAGGTTTTTTACTCTTTGGAGGATCGATTGGGCTCTTTGCCCAGGCCGACGGGGACATGAGCGTTTTTGCCCCATTCATAAGTCAGCTCCGAATTGCGGTTCGCGATCCCCAGGTTCGCCTAACCTGGGAAGATATTCCTAACTCCCCCAGTACATATTTTATCTATCGTTACACCCGGGAGATTTCTACGTCCAATTATTTTCTTGCCGAACAAGTAGCCCAGGTTCCTCCGGGTACACAAATTTACATCGACACCCCCCCGGTGAATGGTAACTACTACTACGCCGTACTGGCAGCCGATGGTTCGGGAAACCCTTTTCCGGTCTTTATTCCTATGCGAAATATTACCCTGGTGCCCGCCCGAATAAGTATGGTTATGGCCCAGAATCCGACCCCAGCTACAGAATCGACTTCCGAGACCGGGGACAATGGCGAATCTGCGGCGGAAACCACCCCGGTTCCTGAAGTTCCTGCACGGCTTTCGGGCCTACGGGTTATCGCCCGATCGGACAATTTGGCCTTTGAAATATCCTACCAAACCGACTCGCCACGACGCCGGGTGAGTTTATACCGCTCTACCGGACCAATTACGAACTCAGAGAATCTTGCCCAAGCACTGTTAGTCGATACGGTCGGGGGTACAATTAATCAATTCATCGATTACCCCGTACCGGGTGTGGCTTACTACTACGGAGTTCTTGATACCGATGCTCTTGATCCAGGTTCCCTGGTAAGGGGCACCAATACCCTCATTAACCCCGTAAGCCTCCCCCTCGGCGAGCAGGCGGTGGTTACCTCTGTTCCAGTGGAGGCCGCAAATCCTCGGGCTCTCGGATTGCCCCTCCTGAGTTCTCAAGCTCGATTTATTTCGACTACCAATCTCGATTCGCCGGTCCTGCCCTTCCCTTCCCGGGAAACCGAACCTACCGATCGAGCCCGTCAGGCTTTCGATATCCTTATGGCACCCTTTCCTCAAGCCCCCTTGCCCGAACCAGAAGTTCTCATCTTCCCCGAAGATCGAGATCCTGGACAGGAACAGAACAAGGCCGAGGCTCGAATTTTGCAATCGATCCTTACGACCCAGTTTCAGAATCGTAATTGGGATGAGTCTTTGTCTTTATTTGCAAATCTTATGACCCTGCCCCTCGAGACCGAGCGCCGGGCGAGGGTAGAGTTCTACCAGGCCCAGGCTCAGTATTTTCTGGGCAATTACGAGCAGTCCTATTTGGCCTTTTTACTTATTCGCGATCAGGTCGGCGCGTCGACTGTAGATCCTTGGATGAACGATATTCTGCTTCGATTGCGACAGCCCTAAAGCACAAACCGCCTGAGCGCTTCGGCAAATCCGTCTTCATCGTTAGTTTTTGTCGTAACCCAATTTGCGACCTTTCGCACCTCTTCGGTAGCGTTGGCCATTGCAACCCCGATACCCGCCCACTCGATCATATGTTTGTCGTTTCCCGCATCTCCTATAGCCATGACCTCTTCTTGTTTAACTCCAAGAATTTCGGCCAGATGGGCGAGGGCGAGGCCCTTATCGGCTTCGGGGGGCATTATTTCGAGAAAGTACGGTTTCGATCGAAAGAGTCGGGCGCGGTCACCAAAGTGGGGTTTGAGCATGTTTTCGATGGGTGTGAGGGCATCGGGATCCCCCGGTAAGATGAGTTTAGGAAGGGGCATCGACAAGAATCCCTCGCGATCGCTCGGGACCAGTTCCATTTTTGAAACCGCAACATCGAGCTCGGCGTACCTATTGACGTTAATTACGAATATTCGACTGTCTTTTTGGGTCTGTAACGATAGGTCGTGCTTAACACAGTAGTCGATTGCCTCATTGATTACCGATGGTTCTAAGAAATACTCGAACAGGGGTTTCTGGGTCTGAGCGTCGGTCACCAGGGCACCGTTCCAACTAATAACGTAGCCTTCGTGGGTATCTATTCCAAGGGATTTTACGTAGGGGCTCATACTAAAGAGGCTTCGGCCACTGGCCAAAACGATGTGTACTCCCAGGTCTTCGGCGGCTTCCAGGGCCTCTTTGTTGCCGGGACTAATACTTAGGTCGTGGGAGAGGAGAGTGTCATCCATATCGGTTGCGAGTAATTTTATTGCCATGGGTGGCAGGGTACAGGGAAATGGGCGGTTCGCAAAGTACCCGCTGCGAAACTACACGCCGTCGACTGTGTCAAAATTTACAACTTTCCTGACAATTTTTACAATGATTTTCGAGTTCTATAGGTGCCTCTGGTAACTGCTGCTGTGTATCTAGTTGACGTTCATTCATTGATGTTATATATATAAATAATCATAGATAGCAGGAGCAATATATGCGTAAAATAGTCATAATTGGAGGAGTCGCCGCGGGAGCCACCGCAGCAGCAAAGACTCGGCGGCTCGATGGTGATGCCGATATAACACTTCTGGAGGCAGGAGCCGACGTCTCGTTTGCCAACTGTGGCCTTCCCTACTACATAGGTGGCGATGTGGAACACCGATCTTCCCTCATTCTGGCCAGCCCCCAAACCTTCGACGACCAATACAAAGTCAAAGTCCAAACGAATACTGCGGCCCTTTCGCTCGATCGAACCAAAAAGATCGTCAAGACAAAAAACACCGAGACCGGCAAAGAAATCGATTACCCCTACGATACCCTCATCTTGGCCCAGGGGGGTAAACCTCTGGTACCACCGCTCCCTGGAGTAGAAAAAGACCACGTATTCCAACTCTGGACCCTGGATGATATGGACCGAATCCAGGAGTTTATTACCGAGGAAGAGCCCCAAGACGCGGTTGTCGTTGGTGGTGGCTTTATAGGTCTAGAAATGGTCGAAGCCCTGGTAAAACGAGGGTTGAAGGTTCGATTAGTAGAAATGGCACCCCAGGTGATGCCAAACCTGGAACAAGAATTTGCTGGTTTTCTGACCAAGGAGCTCCTCGACTACGGAGTAGAACTGCACCTCGGAAAATCACTGAAAGAAATTAACGACAACTCGGTAGCCTTAAGCGATGGAACTACCCTGCCCTCGGACTTTGTGTTGTTATCCGTAGGGGTACGCCCGACCCTGGCCCTGGCCAAAGACGCCGGTCTGGAAATTGGCCCCGCTGGTGGACTAAAAGTTAGTTCAACCCTGCAGACCAACGACCCCAACATCTTTGCCGCCGGTGACATGGTAGAAATTGAACACCGAATCCTGGACAAAACCGTCCGAATCCCCCTAGCCGGCCCGGCAAACCGCCAAGGCCGTTATGTCGCCGAAAACGCCCTGGGTGGCCACCGGGAATATAAAGGCTCGTTAGGTACTTCTGTTGTGTTGTTGTTCGGTGCGGTTGCGGGTTCTACGGGACTCAACCTCAAGGCCGCCCGGGACGCAGGGTTCGACGCCGATGCAATTGTCGTCCACAAGACCAGCCATACCGCCTACTACCCCGGCGCCGAGAAGGTAAGCCTCATGGTTATCTTTGACAAGAAGACCCAAAAGATCCTGGGCGCTCAGGCCGCAGGTCGGGTCGGGGTCGACAAACGAATCGATGTTATGGCCACCGCAATTACCGCAGGAATGACTCTTTCAGATCTAGAAGAGTTGGATTTGGCCTATGCGCCTCCCTTCAACAGCCCCAACGGACCAGTGAACATGGCGGCCTTTACGGCCCTGAATCACGCCAGCGGATTTAGCCCCTCGGTTCTGGCCCAGGACCTGGAGACCTTCGTTCTCGAAAAACAACCCATTGCTGTAGACCTTCGGGACCCCATTACTTTTCGCAAAGCAAACCTAGCCGGCTCGAGCAATATTAGCCAGAATATCTTACGAGAGAATCTGGACCAAATTGCCAAGGATCAAGCTATCCTTGTTATCAGCGACGACGGACAAAAAGGCCACGTGGCGGTCCGGATGCTCAAGTCTGCGGGTTTCGAAAAGGCCTACAACCTGAGTGGTGGATACATCTCCCTGGAACGCCAGGCCCGAGTCGCCAAATTTCCTAAACTTCAGGTGGGGTTGTTCCCCATCGAGAAAAAATCTATCGAGGATCTGAAACATGGAGCTGCCGGAAGTGCCCCAACCAGTGAAGGTTCCGAGGCCCCTGCAGCCCCCGTGGATACCACCGGCCCCCTGGTGGTCGACGTTCGAACCGACGAAGAGTACTCCTACGGTGCCGTCCCCGGGGCAATCAACATCCCCCTCGACGAACTCCAAAGCCGAATTGAAGAGCTGGGAGCCAAGGACCGAGACATTACCTTGTATTGTGCCTCGGGGGCTCGATCTTCCTACGGTGTGCGGGTCCTGAAACAGATGGGATTCGCTAACGTCCAAAATGGCGGTGGTTTACACGACATGATGGCGAGGATGTAGGGGGATTTTTCAGTGGTGCAAAAATTGAGCCCGAGGACGATACGTCGCCTCGGGCTTTTTTTGGCACCTGCTATAAATCTTCGGGTTTTACCGACAAGAACAGATCAGGAAACAGACTGACTTCTACGGGGTTTCGTAAGTCGGCGGGTACGGCCAGTCCAAATTTCCCCTCCCGAAAAAAGTACCGCAACACTTCATAGGTTAGAGGATTTACTACCCAATATTCCTTAACCCCAAACTTCTCATAGAGTATACGTTTTTCGCCTTGGTCTTTCATTGCTGTACTCGCCGACAGGATTTCGATGACAAAATCCGGGGCCCCAATAATACCCTCGTCGACGAGTTTTGAAGGATCGCACACGACAAAGGCGTCGGGTTGTACCACCGTCCGAGAGTCTTCCTGGTCTTCCAGTTCTACTACCAATATGACATCCACGGGGGCGAGGTAAGGCCGGCAAGGTTTACCGGAGAAGAAATTTTCCAATTGAGAATTTAGGACCCCGAGAAACCTCTGATGTTTAGGTGTTGGTGCAGGACTCATCGAATAAGGCCGCCCCTCGATGAGTTCCCAGCGTTGGTCGTCGGGCCAGGTTTTATATTCCTTGTAGGTGAAAACTTCGTCACTTTTTACGGCGCTCGAACCCTGAACCACCGGTTCTTTCATGGTAGCCCCCTGAAGGTATAGTAAACCCTTTCAATCGTACCCGTAAAGATCGTCGAAATACTCGGCCACCTGGGTCAGAAGCCCAAAAAGAGTCTGATCACCAACCTTTTGCCAAATGCCCGGGTAATTCTCGAAGGCAAAGGGGTCGGTGGGGGAGTAGGCCATTACTTCTAGATCGACCAAGGGACCCGCGCCCAGAAGCTGCCACTGGCCGTCGAGACGGATGGCAAAACCAAAGGTTGAGGATCGGAAGGTCAGGTTTTCTACGATGCCTACCGAGAGTTGATCATCGTCGGATACGAACAGCTGAACCACACTGCATTCGCTACCATCGGAGTTGGGAGGACAGAGCTCCTGGCGGAAAAAATCCTCTACTTCCGGGGTTCGGGCAAAAGTTGGAACTAAGACTATCAACAAAGCCCAGACGAGCCATATTTTTGCCCTCATAGAGTCATCCTCCTACCACCGTCATCAGCCCCGACGGAGTTTCGTCTACTTTCCAACTCAGACGGTCAAAGACAACCAGGTAAGACCGAGCATCGGTATCGAAAGAATTGCGGTGGGGACAAGGCAACTGTTTCCGGGGCCTATCTAGGTCCTTCATGGATAATCCCCCCACCCCACTCAATCGCCGGGCAGCGGCCACCTCCCATACAGTAGCCGCCCCTCGGACATAATGAGTTCGACCACTCCGCCAATTTTTAACCGCGACCGAAATCCTTCCAGGGTATAAAAGAGTAAGTCCCGAGGCCAGTTGGCAGTTTTCTCGGTTATCGAGGAGTATAATGCATTCCTGCCGGACGAAAGTAATTCCTCGTCTTCAAAAAGGATCGCTAGATCCAGGTCCGAGGCTACAGTCATTTGGCCTCGGGCAGCAGAACCGAAGAGAATAAGACCATAGGGCTTACAGACCGACAAAATCCAATCGGTGGTAAAAGAAATGAGCTGTTCGGTCTCTTCCGCACTCAGTTTTTTGGGGAATAACAAACCCATAACCCATTCTATGGCCTGGGTCTTGGTGGGTCAAGCCTGGAACCGAAGCTGGGTGTCGTCCTACTTCCGGGATTTGTATTTCTAGTCTAGTTGGTCTATATTTAAATCATGGAAACTGTAAGCCTCTATCAGGCGAAAATTCGACTTTCTGAACTTGTGAGGGAAGCCGAGGCGGGTAAAGAAGTAATTATCACCAAACACGGTAAGCCTTCGGTACGTATCGTGCCCTACGAAGGTGACAAAAGAGTTCGGGAATTCGGTTTCTTTGCGAAAGGATCGAACATCGCCTCGGACTTTGACGAAACACCTGAAGATCTTCGTGAGTACACATGACGGCCCTACTTGATACCCACACGATTCTGTATCTTGCGATAGATCCGGACAAGCTGGGTTATCAGGCCCGACAAATAGTGGAAACAGAGGAGAATAACCTCATCGCTAGTATTACCTCTTTGTGGGAAATCGCAATCAAACTTCGGATCGGAAAGTTGCTCCTTCCCCTCGGTCTTGACGATTTTTGGTCGGAAACCATCGAAAAAGCACGCCTATCAGAGATCGGAGTATCGAAAACCACAATTCTGCGTACCCTCGAACTCGATCTTTCCCACCGTGACCCCTTCGATCGTTTCCTAGCCGCCCAAGCCCTCGAACTAAACATTCCATTTCTGTCTGCAGACTCGGCAGTTGACCCATGGGGAGTACAACGAATCTGGCACTAGCTCCCCCCCTGTCTTGGCAACTCGACCCCTTTGAGGGTACCTTAGACCCATGAAATCGAAACCAAAAAAGAAATCGCCAACTCCCCGTTCGCTCATGGGGAAGGTAGGCCGATTTTTTGCCTTTTTCCTTGTTCTTCTTATTCTTGGAATCCTCGGTCTGCTCGGCTTTGGTGCCCTGGACGCCTTCGCCTTGGAGAGCCCGCAAGAACTCTACACCAACTACTACCGAGTCGGCGACCAAGAGTACGGAGCCTACGTCGCCCTCCCACCGGGCACCCACGAACCGGGAAGCCTGCCTGGTGTAGTAATGATCCACGAATGGTGGGGACTGGACGAGGAGACCATCGCCAAAGCTGACCGGCTCGCCGCCGAAGGTTACCTCGTCGTGGTTCCCGATGCCCTCGCAGGACGTTACGCCTCTACTGTGCCCGGTGCCCTCCTCTTAACTCTCTCGACTCCTGCAGATACAATCGACACCGCGGTAAATGGGGCCTTCGACTATTTACAAAATCACAACTTGACCGACCCTGGACGTCTGGGCATTATGGGCTTTTGTTTTGGGGGCCGGGAGGCTATGCAATTTGGAGTACGGGATCCCCGACCCCGGGCGACTATTACCGCCTACGGCGGTAGCGTGGTCACCGACGACATTGGAAGGCTGGGGGCCAATGGTCCGGTCCTGGGAATTTTTGGAGCCGAGGATGGTTCCATTCCCTTGACCGAAGTGGCCGCCTTTGAAAAGGCCCTGAACAACCGAAACGTCGAGAATACGATCACCGTATACGAGGGAGTAGGACACGCCTTTATAAAGAATCCCCTCATCGATAGCCCCGGACCCAGCCGAGAAGCCTGGTCCGAGATGCTTTCGTTCCTGAATAGAAGTCTCAAATAATCACCTAAAAGGACATACCATGGAACCCTTTCAGTACACAGTTCGGCCGTACAACGGAATTTCGCCAACCATCGATCCTTCGGTTTTTCTGGCCGACGGGGTTCGAATAGTGGGTGATGTAGAAATTGGAAAAGACTCGAGCATTTGGTACAACACGGTCATTCGGGGCGATGTGCAAATCGTTCGCATCGGCAACCAAACCAACGTCCAGGACAACTGCATGCTCCACGTGACCCACGACACCCATCCCTTGCATATCGGGAATGGGGTCACGGTGGGCCACAGTGTTATCCTGCACGGATGCACGGTAGAGGATTTTGTCCTGGTCGGCATGGGCGCCATAGTCCTGGACGGGGCGGTGTTAGAGCACCATAGCTTTGTCGCCGCCGGGGCCGTTGTTACCCCCAACACCCGAGTCCCCTCGGGTTACTTGGTTGGAGGAATTCCCGCCAAGGTCCTGCGGCCCCTTACCCCTGCAGATATGATGGCCTTGGAGGAGTCGGCTGCCCGGTATCGGCAGTACGCCGTGCAAAGTCAAAAAGGATAGGTCGGCGGATATGGCAGTTTCGACCGTAATTCTCGCTTTTATTGCCTTCATAAGCCTGGGTATGCCCGATGGCCTTTTGGGGGTCGCCTGGCCCTTTATGCGCCAGGACTTTGCCCAGCCCTTGGATGCCCTGGGTGGCTTACTCATCTCCTCGGTGGTGGGCTATACCCTTTCCAGCTTTTTCAGTGGCGAGGCCGTTCGTCGCCTGGGCCTGGGTAACCTTTTGGCTCTGAGCGTCGTACTTACCTCCGGGGCTTTAATCGGTTATACGGTGGTCCCCTTGTGGTATTTGGTCTTTCCTTTTGGTTTCCTGGGGGGATTAGGAGCTGGCGCTATCGATGCAGGTCTGAACTCCTATTTCGAAAAACACCACGGCGAAGGGCTCATGCAGTGGCTCCATGCCTTTTTTGGCATTGGCATCACAACCGGTCCCCTGGTCATGACCTGGGCAGTCACGGGTCCCGGTCAGTGGCGAATAGGTTACTGGATTGTCGCGGTCTTCCAGGCCACCGTTGGGATGCTCTTTTTCCTGCGCCGGCGATCATGGGATCGACCGGACGATGAAGTAACCGAAGAGCAGCACTCCTCCGGGGTGCCCCTGGCCAAGACCCTAGGGTACGCACCGAGCTGGCTAAGTGGACTGCTCTTTTTTGTCTACGTTGGTATGGAGGTAACCCTGGGCCATTGGGGATACACCTACCTCACCGAGGGGAAAGGGGCCGACCTGGGTGTCGCGGGGCTCATAACCGGAAGTTACTGGGGCTTCTTCACGATTGGACGCATCATTGCCGGCCTGGTGGCCTTTCGAATACGATCGATCGTCCTCATCTACGGGGCCATTACCCTGGCCCTGGTGGGGACTGGTTTCCTCTTGTTAGGTAACTCCCAGACTCTGGTCGTAACGGGTATAGGCCTGTATGGTTTCTCCTTGGCCCCCATCTTCCCAGCTATGGTCTCTACCACCAGCCACCGGGTTGGCCGGGAACACGCCACCAATACCGTGGGTATGCAAATGGCTTTCGCCGGAATTGGGGTAGGAATTTTGCCTACCCTGGTCGGATTCCTCGCCGCCCGGGTTGGTTTGTTCGTAATCCCCTACACCTTACTCGGAATGGTCCTTGCCTTGTTTACCCTCCTTACCCTTTCGAACCTCTTGGGGCGTTCACATTCTCCAGGAATTCCTGAACGGGATTTGATTAATCGGTCAAATTGATATACTTTGGGGAGTATGAACATGAATAAACGAGTTGTCATTACCGGTATAGGGACCGTCAATCCCTTAGGCCATTCGGCCCAAGAAAGTTGGGAGGCGGTCAAGGCTGGAAGAAGTGGCATAGAACGCATAACCCATTTCAATCCCGAAGGACTTAATTCCCAAATCGCGGGGGTCGTCAAAGACTTCGATCCCCTAGCCCACTACTCCGACGAGGACCGCAAAGCCGCAAAAAAGCAGGACCGATTTGTCCATTTTGCCTCGAAGGCTACCCGCGAGGCCCTGGCCCAATCGGGTCTGGATATAAAAAGTGCACCCTTTCGAACGGGCATCTGCCTTGGAACCGGAATTGGTGGAGTCCAGGTCCATCAGCAAAACGGGGCAAACCTGGCAGCCAGGGGGTTTCGGGGAGTAAGCCCCATGTACATTCCTGCCAGCATTGGAAACATGGCCGCAGGTTTTGTGTCTATGGAACACGGAATTATGGGACCGAACCTGGCCACCCAAACCGCCTGCGCCACCGCTAACCACGCCATGGCCATGGGCTACCTCATGATCCAGGCCGGCATGGCTGATGCCATCGTAGCCGGGGGCACCGAAGCCTCGGTTACCGAAATGGCCGTTGCCGGTTTTGCAAACCTGCGGGCCCTTTCCAGCAAGTACAACGACACCCCCCACCGGGCCAGTCGACCCTACGACAAGGGTCGGGATGGGTTTGTTATCGCCGAAGGAGCCGGGGTGCTGGTACTCGAAGAATACGAGCACGCAAGAAAGCGAGGGGCGGTCATTCTTGGGGAACTGCTATCGGTGGGCATGAGTGGCGACGCCTACGACCTGGTAGTGCCCCACCCCGAGGGTATTGGGGCCCTGGCCAGCATGGAAATGGCCCTGGAATATGCGGGTATAACCGCAGACCAAATCGACTACATTAACGCCCACGGAACATCTACTCCCTTAGGAGACGTCGCCGAAAGTAAGGCTATTTATAAGCTTCTCAAAGGAAATGAAGAACGGGTGCACGTGGGTTCAACCAAGAGTCTCCACGGTCACCTGTTGGGAGCCACCGCAGGACTGGAGGCAATTTTGACCCTCATGGCGATGAACGATAACCTTGTTCCGGCGAATAGTAATATCGACGAATTTGATACCGACGTGGCCCTGAAACCCGAGACAATCAACCAAAAACCGATAGAAAAAGATATTCAGATTGCCCTATCGAACAGTTTTGGTTTCGGCGGTCATAACTCGACGATTGTTCTCCGCAAGGTATAGACATCGATACAACCCATAGAGGCCCAGCACTACTTCCTGGGCCTTGGGTTCGTTTCCTTCTTCAATGATTCCCAAGGTCTTATCCCAGAACATCCGAACTACCGAAGGAATTATCGCCTTCACTCCCGGATGGCGCTCAATTTCGCCCCACACTTCGAGCTCGAGTCGAAAGGCCGCGGCAAATTCGCCCTTTTCGTAATACACTGGAAGGGCCTCCAGGTGCCGATTAATAGGAAGCCCCAAGAGAACCCGTCGCCCCGAGACTCGACCCAAGATTTTATCCAGCCGTTTTTGGCTTTGCTCGGCCAGCTGATAAAAGGACTGGACATTCTGAGACCAGTCCCCAGTCATATACTGGTACATCTCCCCGGAGGTTCCAAAAAGGTCACCCAAGGCAATAGCTAACTGCCTTCGTAATATCCAGTTCTCGGTAGTAAAGAGTAAGAAGAAAATTTCTTCTGCCGCTTCCTCTAGTCCCAGTTGGGCTGCAGCCCCGGCTGAGCTTACCTTGACCTTCAAAGAATCGGAACGACGTAAGAAATCTAAAAGAATCCCCCGAGAACCCTGGGACTGAATTCGCCCAAGGGCTCCCGCGGCCTCTATTTCTAGCTCTTCACTGGGATCTTGAAGGGCTAGGCTCAGAGCAATAGAAACCTCTTCTTTCAATGCTTCATTCTTGAGGGGTATGAGTCCCAGGGCCCGGGCAAGTTTTGGTCGAGAAAGGGTCTCACTCGAAGATAGGCGAGAGACCAACTCATGGACTGCCTCGGGGGTACCGAGCCGAACCATAGCTTGAATTGCTGCCTCTCGCACTTCGGCCACCGGGTCATCGAGACGAATACTAATTTCGGCAAACCCCAGATCGAGCGCACCTCCCCGACTGTCCTCAAGGGTTCGCTGAACCACCAGGGCTCGAGTAGGACGGCCGAGGATAGAAATATTTGTAACCGCCCGAAAAATGCCCGGGTTTAGAATAGTCCCGACAACTGCCCTTACGCTCTTGTCCCGAAGGGTAGTTATCCGTCCTAGGTGGGTCAGGCTAAAAAGGACCAAGACAATAGAAAGGGAAACCACGGTCTGAAAAGGAGAAGCGGCAAATCTGCCTATAATTAAAGGATGAAGTTCCAGATAGTCGTAGATTACCCCACCCAAAAGTGGGCTTACCGAAGCACTAACCCCAAAGGCTGTCCAATACCAGGCCGAATAGGCGGTTCGATTCTCGTCCGGGGACAGGGCTATCATGAATTGACTAATTCCTTCCCAAAAGGCGGGAGCAAAAAATCCCCCAACCAAAGCGATAAGAGGCAGAACAAAAGGGTAGTTTGAGGGACCAAGAAAGAGGTAACCAACCCAGGAAATCACCATGAGCCCACCGATCATTACAATTGGTTTTTTCCCCATTCGATCCATGAGCATTCCCCAAAAGGGCGCCATGAGGACCCAGGTTAGCTGACTAATGACAAAGGTAATTCCTAACCACACCGTAGGCGCACCGCCGCCGGTCGGGCTGGTCATGAAAGGAGCCAAAAAGGGGGCAGCCAAATTGAAGGAGAAGAGGTACATACCCAAGACAATACAGAATTGTCGAAACGATCGGTCCCGCAAGGGCCGAAAGAATTCCCGCCAGGTCATAGGTTCCACATCGGCATCCAGGGGCTTTGGTTCGGGAATGAAGATATGCAGCAATATGTCTCCAAGGCCCGCCAACGCTCCCAAGGAGAAGAGTATTCCATAGACCACAAAAGCCTGTTTTGCGTAAAGATCGACCGCAAAGGTGGCACTAAAGAAAAAGATGACGTTCACAAACTGACTAATTGCCGAACGACGGCCAAAAAAGGCCGATCGTCGCGCCTCGGGAATGAGGTCAGCCATCCACGACCACCAGCCCGATCCGCTCGAACTGCCAAAGAGGGCACCAATGATACCCGCCACAAGGACCAGGCGAATAGCAAAGTCCTTATCTCCCCCCGAAGCAACCCCAAAGGCTGCAAAGGCGATGAGAAAAGCCGCACTGCGCTGGATAAGGGTTGTAAGTATAAAGAAGGGTTTTCGCTGCCCCTTGAGTAAACCATAGAACCAGATTGCCGCCAAGTTCAAGAGTGCCAGGGCATTGACCGTTCCTACTAAAAGACCCAATTGGGTAGAGGTAGCCTCGAGGTAGTTTCGGATAAAGACCGTCAGAATTTGTTGGGGCGTTGCGGTTACCAGCCACATAATGCCCAAGGCTCCGGAAACGTAGCTTATGGACATTGAGCGGGAAAGGTCTTTTTGAGAAATCCCCCGGTTTTTCCAGTCTCTCAATTCCACCTCCTAGGATTCGAGAGACGCGTGGACAATTCGATTCCGCCCCTGATTCTTCGCTGCGTACAGGGCATCATCGCTGGCATTGACCAAGACCTGGATGTCTTCATTTTTCGGCACAAGGGTTTCAATTCCAATACTCACTGTGAGGAAAGGACCCAAACTCGAAGCCGGATGGGAAATTTGGCGAAAGGCGAGTCCCGCCTGAATCGTACTGGCAATTTGTATGGCTCCTTCGGCGGTGGTCGCCGGGAGGACGAGGGCAAATTCTTCCCCCCCGATTCTGCACACCAGGTCGCCTCCTCGGCTGACCGAATCGGTAAGAACCTGGGATACTTGACGAATAACCTCATCCCCGGCGGGGTGGCCGAGGGTATCGTTGTACGGCTTGAAAAAATCGATATCCAGGGAAATGAGAGAAATTGGCTCTTCCGACCTTCGACAGTGCATCCATTCCCGGGAAAGGGTATCGGAAAACATACGACGGTTCCCGAGACCCGACAACTGGTCGTGGTAGGACATATAGTTGAGTTTTTTGTTTGCTATCTCCAGGGCCTCTTGGGTCTTGGTTAATTGCTGAACCTGGTCGGCCAAGGCAAACTTTAGACGAATCTGGGTAATACCGTAAATGAATGCTACGGTCAGAAGACTGTAGAGAATAAAGGCCCAAGGCTGGAAAAATGGTGGCGCTTCGACTCGCACAAGCACTCGCGACTCCCGGGGCACGTCGGTGAAGCTCATGTCGGAATCCCAGCTGAGGTAGAAAGTGTAGGTACCGGGACTCAGGTTTGTATACCCTGCCTGCCTTCGGTTAGTGCCGTCTACCCAGTCCCGGTCAAATCCCTCGAGGGCGTAGAAAAACCGATCGGTCCTGGACCCGGAAAAATCCAAACCAGCAAATTCTAAGAGGATGCTGTTCTGGGACCAGGGCACCCATACTTCCGGTATTTCTTCCCCCAGAAAACTCAGTTCTCGTTCCTGGTTCTGAACAAAGACCCGAGTTATGGTTGGTGGAAAACTTCGCGTCTGTTCTCTTACCAGGTTCGGATCAAACCGGGTAAGACCGTCAACATTTCCTAAAAGCAGGTATCCATCGGTGTCGCGGAGGACACCGGTAGAAAATTCGTCATAGGGTAAGCCTTGTTCCCGACCCAAAGAGAGCGTAACTCCCGAGGGATAACTGAGCCGGTTCATACCAGAGTTCGTCGACGCCCAGACGGCCCCTTCGGAGTCCCTGACAAGGGCACTGACGTTGTAGCTTACTAGGCCTTCCTCTTTTCCGTAATGGTGAAGAATGGTAAAGTCCGGAGAAATGACGGTTACTCCCCCTTCGATTGTTCCAATCCACATGCGTCCTTCGGAGTCGAGGTACTGGGTTCGGACAGTTTGACCTGCCAGACCTTCGAGAGTTCCGTCTTTTTGCAGACCCTGAATTGTATCGGGGTTAGTCGGGTTATAAAGGTAGAGGCCCCGGTTTGTACCTATCCATAGTCGTTTCTTGTCGTCGCGGGTTAGGTTATACACCAGTGAATCGCCTAAACTGAGGGTTTGGGTAAGACCAGTCTCGGGTCCCCAGGCTACTACCCCCTTCGAGTAGGTGCCCAGCCAGAAGGTACCCGGTTCTTCCCGGGGCAAAATACTCATAATCGTCGTATCGGGGGCTTCGAAACGGGTAAAGGTACCATCTTCGTTGTAACGATTGAGCCCGTCGTTGGTAGCGACCCAAATGTTCCCGTCTGGTGCTTCGACAATTTGACGAATAATATTGTTCGAAATACTCGAGGTTTGGTTTTGGTCGTAGGCGAATCGTTGGACTGCTCCATCAAATTCCTCAAAGAGATTGAGTCCTCCGTTGTAGGTTCCTACCCAATAACGGTTCTTTGAATCTTTAAAGATGGTAGTAACAGAACCGCTTGCAATAGACTGACCATCGGCGGGATTGTGGGTCATATGGGAAAAAATTCTACTCGTGGGGTTGTATAAGCCCAGGCCATTCCCGTGGGTTCCAACCCATATCATTCCCGTACGGTCTTCAAAAAGGGAATAAATAATGTTCCCCGGTAGCGATCCTCGAACTCCCCTTTGCTGGAGCGATTGGGAGAACTCCTTGGCCCCTGGATCCAGACAGAAAAGGCCACCACCCCAGGTGCCAACCCAGAGGTACCCTTCCCTATCGAGGAGCATCGAGTAAATACGAAGATCTTGGGGCAGCAGATTTTCGAGAATTCTATCGGCTTCAGGATCGTAGAGTACCACGCCACCATCCCAAAATCCGAAATACAGCAGTCCATTGGGGTCTTCTTGGGCGACCATTCCAAAGTCCGAGGTGTAGTTGCCCGCTTTTATTCCGATAACCAAAACAAATGCATCCCGGGTCTCGTCGTACCGATACACCCCTCCGTTAGAAACGATCCACAACCGCCCTCCACGATCTTCGTGGATGTCGCGAATTGTCGGATGAGAAATCTGCCCCGGTTCGGGCCCGGTGGGGTACTGGGTGAAGGTTCCACTTTCATCATGAAAGCGGTGCAAACCACCGAGAGTCCCCACCCACAAACGATTCTTCGAATCGCGAAAAATGCTTACTACTACATCGTGGTTGAGGGTTTGGGGGTTCTCGGGATCCCGCCGATAAGCAGTAAACTGCTGGGTAGCCAGATCGAGAGCATTGAGCCCTTGGTAGGTTCCTATCCAAAGGATTTCTCGCGAGCTGTCATAGTAGGTAGTTTGAACTACGTTCCCCGAAAGACTCGTATCCACGAAGGGCTCGTTCTCAAAAAGTGACATCGAGTATCCATCGTACCGATGTAATCCCCCTTGGGAACCGAGCCATAAAAATCCCCTGCTATCTTGAGAAATTGACGAAACAGAGAGACTAGCAAGTCCATCTCGTCGATCGAGGGTCTCAAAGTACAGTGGTTGCCCTTGTAAGGCCGTCAGAGAACTGAAGAGGAGTAAAGCTGCGGAAAGCCACCGAATATTTTTCAATGTGTTCACGTTCCTAATTGTAACTCAGAAGTATTCAAACTTCCTCATAGAGTTATAGAATAGAACTATGGTGTTCTCCCACTCCCATATACCCCTTTTTCCTCGAATTATTTTGAAAATACTCTTCTTGGGAGTACCAAGACTCTTTTCGTTTCGGAGAGTCAATTTTGAACAACTTCGAACCTTGTCGAGAGCACCGGTAGTGGTGGGGAACCACGAGGCAAACTGGGATCCAATTTGGGTAATCGCCGCAGTGAACCAACGAATTCGGTATCTTGCCTCGGACCTGATATTTCGTAGACCCGTCTTGGGGCGACTTCTTCGGTGGTTAGGAATGATTCCCAAACGAAAATTCCACGCCGATCCGAGGTCGGTTCGATCTATGCGGGAGTCCCTAGCTCGAGGCGAGTGGGTTGGTTTCTACCCCGAGGGCGAATCTACCTGGACCGGTTCCCTATCCCCCTTTGTAGAAGGGACTGGCAAGTTACTCAAGTTTCTTGGTGCTCCTGTGGTCTGCATTCGCACTGAGGGTGTCTATTTCGCCCAGAACCGATGGCTTCGCAGAAAAAAAATCCGTCCCGTAACACTCATCCTTACCCGAATCATTAGCCCAGAAGAGCTAAAAACCCTTACGCCATTAGCAATAGAGGAGATTCTCCATAAACACCTCGAAATACAACCTTGGAAAAACACTCCCCTGGGGCAGATGACGTTAGAAGGGATCGAAGGAGCCCTGGCCCACTGCCCAGTGTGTGGAGGTAGCCATACCTTGAGTTCTCTTACCCATAGAGTTTGGTGCAAAAATTGCCACTCCAAAGCACAACTCGGGGCTGAAGGAACTTTGACCTGGTCTCCAGCCCCCGATCGTCCCCAACCGACAAACGCCTTACCAACCTCGATACCCGAGTGGTTTAGGGCCCAGGACCAGTGGTTGGTAGACAAAGGGTTCGACGTCTGGGAACCCCTTGCCCTTGACGGCCACTTTGAAGAACATAGCCAACGATTAGGACGAAAATTCCGGGAGCCGGTAAAAATCACCTGGCCCCAGGGGGGGCAAGTTCTAGAAATACAACAGACGGCGGGCAAGGGGCGAACATGGGCCTTTCCTATGATTAACCTGGAGTGGGTCAACGTGCAAATGGGAGAGCGAATCGAATTTCGTTTCCAAAATCGAATTTTCATTCTACAGTTACGAAAACCCCTGGGAGGGTATCCATTCTATCGCTGGCACAAGTTGTACCAGAAAGGAAGAAAGCAATGAGCGAAGTTATGCAAACAATGTGGGGACCGGGCATTTTTGATGCGGTTATCCTCAGTGTACTCTTGTTAGCCGGACAGATTCTGAAGCGGAAAATACCCTTTCTCAATACCTTCCTCTTGCCCAGTGCAATTATCGCCGGATTCCTTGGCCTGCTATTGGGGAGTGATGGGATTGGATTGATACACTTGGACCAAGAACGCTTGGGAGTCTATGTGTACCACCTCCTGGGTCTGGGTTTCATCTCCTTGGCCCTCAAAGATCGGGAAATGACCGCCTCTCGTCCTATTGTAAAAACCGGCCTGTTTATAGTTACCGTGTACCTTCTTCAAGGAATCATTGGTAGCATTATTACGATAACCGCCGCCTACACCTTTTTGCCCGATACTTTTCCGTCTTTAGGGCTCCTGTTACCCTTGGGATTTGGTCAGGGTCCCGGCCAAGCCTACAGTATTGGTCGATCGTGGGAAAGTGCTGGGGTCAAATTTGGAGGCAGTCTCGGCCTGACGATAGCGACCATGGGATTTGTGTGGGCAACCTTTGGTGGAGTAATAGCTGCGAATATACTCAAGAAGAAGTATCCACCTACCGCGCTTCCGGTTTCGCCCGGGAGTTCTGGAGCCCAGGTCTCTAGGGAGGTTATCGCCAATCTTTTTGGAGAACCCGAAACCCCCCAGGAAGAACAGGGGGAACTCAATTTAAGTAATATGATTGATATTGGAACCCGGCAATTATTCCTCATTGGATTCATCTATTTGGCAGTTTATTTGACCCTCTATGGCATTTCGATGCTACTTGGGCGTTTAGGGAATGTTGGAGCGAACCTGGCGAATGTTCTGTGGGGCTTCCATTTTGTCTTTGGTACCATGTACGCAATCATCGTGAAACTGGCGATGGCTCGTCTACGAAAGCGGGGGGTGATGCACCACGTGTATAACAATAATCGTATTCTTTCGCGTATTTCGGGTACCAGTTTCGATTACATGGTAGCCGCTTCGATCGCCGCGATTTCGGTGGAAGTTATCCTCGACAGTTGGATTATCTTACTGCTTCTTACAGCCGCTGGGGGGATCATTACCCTATGGTTCAGCCTGTATGCGGCTCGTAAAGTGTTTAAGAAAGACATTCTCGAATACACTCTGGGATTTTTTGGAACCTACACCGGCACCTTATCGACCGGAATGGCCCTGTTGAGGACTGTAGACCCGAGCTTTCGCACCAAGGTTGCCGACCATCTGGTTCTGGGGGGTGGGTTAGCCCTGTTTTTTGCCTTTCCCCTTTTATTAATTTTGAACCTCCCGGTCATTGCCCTGACGGAAAATAAACCGGAGTTCCACTTCTACGCCCTGGCCGCTCTCGTGGTGTACTGCGCCCTGACCGCCTTTTTTCTATTTTTCGATCGAAAACCCAAGGCCCGGTAGGAATTCTAGACCCGGGTCAAGGGTGGGGCTATTCACCCTTCGGTAAAAGCATGTTCGCCGGGCCTTTCCATCGGGCCCCTTGGTATGGCAAACTCCATCCCCCTGGGGCCGCACCAAGTAAACTAGGGCATCTTGGTCGCAGTCGACCCTCACTTCAACGAGGTCCAGAGTGTCACCCGAGGTCTCGCCCTTAGTCCACAGGGCATTTCGGCTAGTACTCCAAAAAACTGCGGTGCCGGTTTCCAGGGTTCGTTCCACGGCCTGGTGGTTCGCGTAGGCGACCATGAGGATTTCTTTGGTATCGAAGTCTTGGACGACTACGGGCAGGAGTCCACCCCGCTTTTCGAACTGGGGCAAGAATGATGGGCTTTCTTCGATTTCTTTGTCGGCCATAGCTCGTTCCTTATACTCCTTCTATCGGATACCGGTAGATCTTTCCCCCCGGCCCTTTTAGCAGATAATTTCCTTCTTCTTTTCCCAGGACCGTTCCCCGATCCAGGGGGATTTTGCCCCCCCCTTCGGGGAGGTCTACCGCGTAGGTGGGCATTCCCATTCCCGAAAGGCGGGACCGAATTTCGTCCATAAGATCCAATCCCCGATCGATCGAGGTCCGAAAGTGCCGGGTTCCGGCGGCTAAATCGCCCTGGAAAAGGTAGTAAGGTTTGACCCGGGCCTGCAAGAGCCCACGAAACAGCTCCACCAGGGTATCGGCGTGGTCGTTTACCCCCCGTAACAATACCGCTTGGTTGAGCACCGGCACCCCTTGGCGAACCACCAGGTCTATGGCCCGGCGGAACTCGGGGGTAATTTCTCGGGGATGATTGACGTGGGTTACCATCCACATGGTCCCGTACCTTCCCAAGATCTTTGCCAGTTCGGGGGTGATTCGATTGGGCTGAACCACAGGAATTCGGGTGGCCATACGAAAGGTGTAGTTTGGGTTTACCCGGGTTAGGGCCTGGAGAAGAAGCTCGATCTCCCGGTCCGGGCTCATAAGCGGGTCGCCCCCGGAGAGGAGTATTTCTTGAATCTGGGGCCTTTCGGCCAGGGCAACACAGATAGCCTCGAGTTGGTCCGGGGTCAATCGGCCAGTAGAGTTGCCGGTAAAATGGCGACGAAAGCAGTGTCGGCAGTACACCGCACACCGGTCGTTGACCAAGATAAGAGCCCGGTCGTGGTAGTGGTGCACCAGCCGGGGAGCTACCTCGTACAGGGTATCGGACAGGGGGTCGGGGGTCTCGTAATCTAGACGTATATCTTCTTCCGGCCGGGGGACAAACTGGGCTGCTATAGGGTCAACCGTCGGGTCTTCAACTACCGCCAGGTTGCGGTAGTAGGAACTGACCCCATAGGGCAAACTGTCCCGGCCCGGTAATCGGGTCGCATCGTTCATAGGCCTAGTCTATCATTTAGTTCCAGTTTATGCTTCTGAATGCCCCCGCACCGGTGAAGGTAGCGTGATTTCGATTGTCCAGCTCGTAAACCTGTCCATTATGACGAACCGTCGATGGTTCGGTAGTCCGCAGTCGAGTGGGCACCCGGGTGGTTCCGGTAATTCTGGTTCTGCCCTGGGTCTCAAAGTCGGCCCCACCGAGGGTGAAGGTAGCGGGCTCGAAAAAATCGATCTCGAACTCCCCAGGAAGACCCCAAAGAGGAGCGTAGACCGAAATAGGTATGACCGAATTCCCCAGGGTCATGGCTACCGGCGACGTGGGGAGTACGAGGGTAATTTGTCCCGAGGTAACCTTGACCAGGCTACCGGCCGGAAACGACACCTGGGCCCCAAGGAGGGTTCGCTCCAAGGGCTGGGCGATAAATCCGTCGACGTCGAACTCGGAAAAGGAAAAAAGACTACCAGGACCAAAGGTCAGGGATTCGCCCCCAACTGGCAGGGTCAAAGGTTCGGCCAACTGAACCGCAGCCCTATTGGTGTAGGGAAAAAAGTATTCGTTGGGATGAAATTCGATGGGGGTCCCGGCATCAACCTCCAGGCTTAGGTCCTCGTAGGTCAGGGTAATCGGTCTTGCGAGTACACCCCGGCGGTAGCTGGCCAACTCGGGTTCAATACTCCACGATTCTTGAACCTCGGTGTAAGCGGACAGAAAGATAGGGAACGTGGCACCCTGAGCTCTCCACCACACAATCGTAGTATCGGGAGCCAGGGGGGACTGAAGGCGAAGGTCGGCCACGGGGGTGAATTCGAACACCGTACTGCCTGCAGGACGAAGCTGAATGTGAATTTCGAACAGCCCATCGGACCAAAGGGAATAATTGAAACGATACTCATCGCTACCTTCAACCGGACTTAGCCGTAAGCCCTGGTCGGTTCCCGTCCGTTCAATGATAACTCGCAGCTCGGCAGGCGTGGTTGAACGAAGGGCAAAACTCCCTTCCACCTCCGAGGTCATGGTCGGTTCCTGGACAAACTCGCATCCGTATTCCTCGAAGGCCGGGTGATACACGATGGGTTCGGGTAGCGCCTCGGGTGATGGCTCGCTCTGGGTTTGAGAGGTTGCTTCTTTGATGGTGGGATTTTGGGCCCTGGGCTGGTCTACCGTCGTACACGAGGTGACAAAAAAGGAAAGAGCCCCAAGAACGACGAGAAAGAAGGCGGATTTATGTTTATTGTTTACTAACATAGTCAGGTACACTATCAGGCCGGGGTCGGGAACGAACAGAGGCCGTTTACCTACAGCTCCCCCAAAATTTGATCCATAACCTTCGCCAACAGAAGGGTGTCGTCCAGTGAGTGGATAGGCGATTCTTTCTCGTCTTTGTGGATGAGCCCGTGAAAATGGTCGATCTGATGGACGAAGTTCAAACCTCGGGGCCTGGTAGTCCAGACTTCGGGTTTCCCTTCGTGGGGAATGACCTCGATTCGGGTTGGGTTAAACAGTGGAGCTGGCACCCGGATTCGACCCTTGGTGCCGTAGATAGTCATAGAATCCTCCAAGGCCGAGATAATGCTTGTTTCAATGGTAGCCCGCCCACCGCCCGAAAAGGCCAACATAGCCGTAGAGCTTTCGTCGACCCCGGTCGAGGCCCGGGTTCCAAAAACGGCCAGGTTTCGGGGTTCGCCCCAGAATGCCAGGGGCAACCAGAGAGGATAGACTCCCAGATCCAGTAATGCACCACCCCCAAGTTTTGGACTAAAGAGCCGGCCCTCGGGCTCGAAGGGGGCCGGAAATCCCAACTCGCCCCGGATACTCCGCACCTGTCCCAGATGGCCGTGGTCAAGATAATCCCAAAGCCGACGAATGAGGGGCTGGAACTTGGTCCACAGGGCCTCCATGAGAAGTACCTTTTTTTCTCGAGCCCTTTCGACCAAAAGACGGGTGTGGTAGCCACTGGCAGTTAAGGGTTTTTCGCAAAGGACCGGCACCCCCCGGTCCAGGGCTATGAGAGCCGGCTCGAAGTGGGCGGGATGAGGTGTGCCTAGGTAAACCGCGTCGATTGTTTCTCGCGATTCTCGTTTTTCGCGAGATTTTTCAATTAGGTCAGCCAGATCGGTCGACCAGGAGCCGACTCCCCAGGCCCGGGCTGTCGAACGCCCCCGCTCGGGGGTGCGACTGACAACGGCCACAACCGCGCCTCCTCGGGTTCGACGAATTTCTTCTACCATTCGCGAGGCGATGCTGCCGGTTCCTACCACCGCCCACCGGATTTTCTTCATTTCCACATCCTCTTTTTACATAAGTGTGATATGGTCGAGTCGAAAAAACAAGGGAAAACACCCCTTCCCTTGACGCCGCCAATCTATATAGGTATTTTACTATATAATCCTACAAGGCCATCATCGAAGGAGACACCATGGCATTTTCATTTGGAACCGTTAAGTCCAACAGCGACTCGAGCAAAAATCCCTCAAAAGTTCACCCCACCGAGAAAGTTATTATTATAGGAAGTGGTCCCGCAGCCCATACGGCGGCAATTTATGCCGGCCGAGCAGACCTTAGTCCCCTCATGTTCGAAGGCTTTATGGCCGGCGGTGTAGCTGCGGGGGGCCAGTTGACCACCACCACCGAAATCGAAAACTTCCCCGGATTCCCCGAACCCCTCCAGGGCCCCGACCTCATGGACCGGATGCGCCAGCAGTCAATCGTCTACGGCACCCGAATCAAAACCGAAACCGTCGATTCGGTAGATTTGAGCTCGAACCCGAAAAAAGTTGTGGTTGATGGCGAGGTCTACCCCACCCTGGCGGTAATTATCGCCACCGGAGCTACGGCAAAACGCCTGGATATTCCCGGCGAGGAAACCTACTGGCAAAAAGGTATTTCGGCCTGTGCGGTGTGTGACGGGGCTTTACCGATTTTTCGAAATAAACCCCTGGTGGTCATTGGGGGCGGCGACACGGCCTGCGAAGAAGCCACGTATTTGGCGAAGTTCGGAAGCCAGGTCCATATGTTGGTCCGCCGCGATGTACTGCGGGCGAGCAAAGCCATGCAGGAGCGGGTGCTTAAGAATCCCAAAATCACCGTCCATTGGAACACCGAGGCCCTAGAGGCCAAGGGAGAAGCGCTCTTGACCCAAGTCCGGGTAATCAGTAACAAAACCAAGGAAGAATCGGTCATTGACGCGAGCGGACTCTTCTTCGCCATTGGACACGAACCAAACACCGCGTTCTTGGGTGGCCAACTAAAAACCGACGAGACCGGCTACCTGGTCACCAAAGCCGACTCCACGGCCACCGATATTCCCGGTGTATTTGCCTGCGGGGATGTAAAAGACAAGGTCTTCCGCCAGGCCATTACCGCTGCCGGGTCCGGTTGTATGGCCGCATTAGAAGCCGAACGCTGGCTTGGCGAACAGGAATAACCTACACTAAAGGCAGAGGTGGTTTGTGGCCCACTGCCTAGTTGTTGGACCTAGTGTAAACGATTTGGACTGCCTCGGAAGCCTGGCTCTGGCCCAGGTGCTCTATCCCGAGGCAACCATAGCAAAAAGTGGGCGGCTCCACCCCGGGGCCGCTAATTTGTACACCCTGTTTCGGGATCATCTTTCCTTGGGTCGGGTTCAAGACCTCAAGGGTCTCCAAGTAGAGAAGATGATTGTCCTGGATACCCGTTCCCTGGGGAAGATTCAAGAATACCTCCCGGTCCTACCCTCCCTACCACCGAGCTTCGAGGTCTGGGACCACCACAAACAAGAAACCTGCGATATACCCGGGGCCTTGATTCACGAAAAACCCTACGGATCGAACACGACAATTCTTGCCCTGGAGCTACGAAATCGGGGTATGTCGGTTACCCAGCCCATCGCGACCATCGCCCTGACCGGAATTTACGCCGATACTGGGGGGGGTTAGCCGCGGTAATCGACCAGGTTATGGTGGTTGAGCCCTGCGAGACCCTTTTTGTCACCTTTCATTTGTTGAAGGAAAGGAGTCACTTGATTATTGCCCGGGCCCGGGGGGAAGAGATTGATCTGAACGATTTGTTAACCCCCTTCGGTGGTGGGGGGCATCCCCAGGCCGCCAGCGCCCTGCTGAAGCGGTCGGGGGCTTTTCCGATTCAGACCCATCTGCTGAACCATCTGCGCCAAAGTTTGAGCGGGGGTATCCGGGCCGCGACTCTGATGCGGGAGGTTCACCCAATTCTGGAAGACTGGACGCTGTTAGACGCCAGTCTTCATTTGGAACGGTGGAGCGAGACCGGGGCTCCGGTGGTCGATGATGCCGGAATTCTGAAGGGGATTTTGACCCTGCGAGATATTCAGAAAGCCCGGAAACACGAGCAAATGCACGCGCCGGTCCGGGCTTACATGAAAAAGAATCCAATCACCTCCGCCCCCGAGACCGGACTAAGGGATATTGAGAAGCTCTTTTACCAGCACGATATAGGTCACCTGCCGGTCATAGACGATCGGGGACTCTGTGGCATGGTTACCCGGTCATCGTATCTGTCGTTTCTGGGGGCGGTGGGGTAACGATTCGGCTAACGTTTCCAGATTATTTATTCCCAGATCAATTCGATTTCAGGATACTGACAAATAAATGAATCTTTGGTTGCGATTGTGAGGTTTTCGGCCAGAGCTTGGGCAATCAAAAGTCGATCGAAAGGATCCCGGTGCAGCGGAGGAAGCCGATCCAGTTCCCAGGTATGGTGTAACATTACCGGTAATACCTCCCAATTATTGAGGGTTATTTCCCGCTGGATAATATCTTTCAAAGGTTCATACAACGTTATCTTGCCGAGTCCTCTTTTTATTTGGGTTTCCCAAGAGGACACAGTACTTAAGAAAATCTGATTTTCGGGTTCCTGAAGAACCTTGAGTAAGAAAGAGGGCAGTTTTCTAGGTTCCAAGGACCACCACAGAAAAGTATGAGTATCTAGGAGTACCTTCACTCTTCGAACTCGCGTACCACGTCATCGGGTAAAGGGGCATCAAAGTCTTCGTGGATAATTCCTTTCCCCAGAGACAAACCCGGAGTCCGGGGCTTAGTTTTTTCCTTTACGGGAACTAAGGTAAGAAGTGGAACTCCGTTTCGTGCAATTACTACCTGCTCCCCCGCGAGAGCTCGTTTAATGAGAACGGAAAAATTGGTCTTTGCCTCATGGATATTTACTTGCATTCCAAAAATATAGACTAAGTCGTGGACTAAGTCTATCAGATTTGAAAATTTTGCTACCGACTTTGGTCTTTTCGATATATCCTGGTCTACAATGAAACGTTCTTTGTTCTCAAAATGGTTACTTACCTATCTTACCCTTACCTTGGTCGCCATACTCTTCATCTCGGGGATTTACCAAATCTACATCAATAGCATCAACGAGAACCTACGTCGGACCAACGAGGTGTACCTCGAGAAAATTGTAAATCACTTTAACTACGCCTTCGATTCCCTCGACGTCTTGGTGTACAACCTAGGCCTAGAACCTCGAATAACCCGCCTGACCAACTTCGACACGAGTTTGACTAACTATGAACGCTACGGAATCGTGGATGCCCACCGGAATTTATCCCTCATCGCTCGATCGAATAGCTTTCTCCAGGACATCTACCTCTATATTGATAGGCCCGATCTTCTCATTGTTAACGACAGCGCGTATTTTGGGGAACTCATAGAACTGAGCACCCTCGATGCATTCCGCCTTTCCCCGGATACCTTTCGTTCTTTGTTAGCTCAAAGCCATAGTCGAACGATTATTCGCCTACGGGAATGGCACAAAGAGTCGAGCCCGCTTAATCCCCTACTCTATATTCAGTCGATTCCATTTGTACTGGGATCAAGCCCCCGGGGAACCCTTATTGTCAGCGTGAACGAGAACGCCCTGGGTGAGTGGGGTGAAAACACGTGGTTTCCAGAAAGTGTTATCGTGGTGAGGGATGCGGAGGATCGTATCCTCTTCACAAATCGCGACGAGTACTACAACGCCCCATCGTTAATTCCCCCCTACAATCCGGAGGGCACTCCTTACGTTCAGTTTCGGTCTACCGATTCTCGGGGTTGGACCTATACGAGCCTGGTATCCCGGGAAAACTATCTTCGACCGGTACGACAAATTGGAGCAGTAGCCCTCTTTGTAGCCCTTATCTTTTTTGGGTTAAACATTATCATCGCCTACTTCTTTGCTAACAGAATGTACCAGCCGGTAAAAAAGCTCATGATTTCAATCAACGACGCGGGGTACGAGTTGAACCAATCGGAATTCGAGGTTATTGAACAGGTTATTACCAAAAGCCGCTTTGAACAAATACGAATGAAAAAGGAGCTCGACACCCAGGTCCTTGAACTACGCCAAGCGTTTCTTAGTCGGGTTTTTCGAGGATTTATTAAGGATCCTCTTCTGGTCCAAACAAATCTAGAAAAATTCGGCATAAGCATCTCGGAAGTAGGGTTTAAGGTCGTACTTTTCAAGATATCCAGAGAAGACTCAAGGCTCAACGATTCGGGAGTGCCTCGATTTTTGGCTCAGAATATCCTGGAAGAAACCTTGTCATCTGCCCTCGCGATTTATTCCGTAGAAATCGAGGACAGAATCGCCTTCCTCGTAAGTCCGACTGTTCCAGATGAGAGTCTACTCTGGATCGAAGATAAGGTGCGCAGTACAGCTATCCTGCTACAAGAGAATTTTGATATCCGCTGCGAAGCGGGTATTAGTCAAACCCACCGCTATATTCTGGCTTTTTCGAATGCCTACCACGAAAGCCTGGAAGCAGTACAGAATGTCGGGGTCTTAGGTACTTCCCAGGTCATTCAGTATGAATCTCTTCAAGATATGAAGGCCCTCTACGAGTTTAGCCTCGATGACGAGTACAAACTGTTCAACTTTATTAAGCTTGGGGATTTGGAGCAGGCCCTTCTCCATATCGATGCGATTGTCGAACGGAATCGGGAGACCCACCAAATTAAGCTCGGGTACCTTCAGTGCCTTATGTTTGACCTGGTGAGTGCGATCATAAAATCGGTTCATCACGAGGCCTTTAGTGAGCTCATAAACCAGAATAGTCCTATTCAACGAATGATGAAGGCCGACAACCTAGATACGATGAAAAAAATCGTTCTCGAGGTCGTAACAGTCGCGTGCGAGGTATATACGGAGACCGACTTGGAAAAGTCATCGGCTTTGGTTGCGGAAAAACTTGAACGGTTTATTCAAGAACATTTCTCGGACATGAACCTGAATGTCTCAAAACTGGCCGACGAGTTCGGCATGAGCCCCACCTACCTTTCGAAAATTTACAAGAAAGAAACAGGAAGTACCGTATCGACCGCAATTAACAGCGAGCGAGTTTCGGCGGCGGAGAAGCTTCTCTTAGAAACCAATAAGGGGATCGGGGAAATTGCCGAGGAAGTAGGTTACTACTACTCGAATGCCTTTATTCGATTTTTCAAGGGTCACACGGGTGTAACCCCGGGACAATATCGAGTTCTCCACGGAAAACCCGAGGAGTAACCCGAGTACCCGGTCCACTTGCTGTTTGGGCATAGACATAATTTTCTTCCATGAACAATTTCTGTCCTCCCATGGCTCCGAGAAGAAAGTGTACATAGTTATCGGAAACTGTTCATATACAGCTTCTTTTTTTGGCTCCTACAATGAAACAAATTTAGAAGCTACATGAAGGAGGAAGATGTAGATGAAAAAACGTATTATTGGGATCGCCCTAGCGATCTTCGTGGTTCTTAGCGCTTTTGGTGGTGGTAATCAAAGCTTAGCCCCCTCAAGTCAAGATAGCTCGGCACCTCTCGAAGTTACATGGTTCGCAGAACTTACCCCTGGGATCGCCCAGGTAGTAACAAATCTGGGAGAAACTCCCTTCGCCCAGGAACTCATGCGCCGAACAAATACGCAGATCGAATTCCAACACCCAGCCGCAGGCCAGTTGAACCAAGCCTTTAACCTCATGGTTGCCTCGGGAGACCTGACCGATATTATTGAGTACGATATCCTCGGTCGTTATCCTGGCGGTCCTGAGAAAGCTATTGAAGACGGAGTCATTGTTGACCTGACCGATCTTCTACCCGTTCACGCACCGAATCTCTGGAAGTTCTACCAAGAAAACCCCGATATTGCGAAGCTTGCACGAACCGACTCGGGAAAGTATTACAGCTTTCCCTTTATCCGGGGCCATGAGTCTTTAGTTGTGTACTTCGGACCAATCGTCAATAGCAAGTGGCTCGCCGATTTGGGAATGGCCTATCCCGAAACCATCGCAGATTGGGAGACCATGCTTACCCGCTTCAAAAACGAAAAAGGCGCAACCGCGCCCCTGACCTACGAGCCAGCCCTTCTTGAAAGTAATAACTCTACCTTCGTAGGAGCCTTTGGAGTAAACTTCGACTTCTACCTCGATAACAATAGGCAAATTCAATACGGACCAATTCAGCCCGGGTATCGACAGTTCCTGGAAACCTTCCAACGCTGGTACGCCAATGGTCTTATCGATCCGAACATCGAATCTATGAACCGGGAACAAACAACCTTTAAGATGACTACCGGACAGGCCGGTGCATCCTTAGGTTATGCCGCATCCCGATTGGGTGTATGGCTCTCGGCAGTTAAGGATAATCCGGAAATTGATTTTACCGGTACAAAGTATCCGGTTCTTAACCGTGGCGATATTCCTATGTTCTCCCAAATGGACTTCCCCCTCCAAGGAAGCATCGGAGACGCTCACATTTCTACCGCGGCAAAAGATGTTGTAGGAATACTCAAACTCCTTGACTACGGTTATTCCGAAGAAGGAAATATGTTCTACAACTTCGGAATCGAAGGGGTTTCATATGAAATGATCGACGGATATCCGACCTACACCGACCTCTTAATGAACGACCCTAACCTTCCCCGAGCAGCGATGTTTGGTCAGTATCTTCGATCCAGTTCAAACGGTCCTTTTGTCCAACGACGTGAGTACTTCGAGCAGTACGGCTACCAGTTCCCCCAACAAGAAGTAGCCTTACCGAACTGGGCAGTTACCGATGTCATGAATCATAAGCTTCCTCCCATCTCTCCAACCCCCGAAGAGAGTGCCGAACTAGCCACCATTATGAGCGACATCAATACCTACCGGGACGAAATGCGAACGAAGTACATCATGGGCATTGAGAACTTGAATACCTTCGATACCTACGTCAGAAACATTCAAAATATGGGACTCAATAGAGCAATTGAGATCTATACCAACGCCCTGAGAAGATTCAACGCCAGATAAACCCACCAAGGTAGGGATGATTCTTCATCCCTACCTTTTTTATGTAAGGCGGTCATTGCACCGCAATGACCCAACTCATTACGAGGTATTTCGAATGAAAAAACTTCCCTACAAATTACGGACGGGCTTCCACCGAGACAAAGAGCTTCTTCTCATGCTCCTTCCCGTTGTCGTATATTTTATCGTGTTCCATTACATCCCCATGTATGGAGCTACCATTGCCTTTAAAAACTACACTCCAGCCAAAGGCTTTACCGGGAGCCCCTGGGTCGGGTTTGTCCACTTTGTACGATTTTTTAATAGCGTCTTTTTTTCCCGGGTTGTTATCAACACCTTTGCCATTAGCGCTCTCTCGTTACTCTTTGGATTTCCGGCTCCGATAATACTGGCGCTCCTACTCAACGAGGTAAAACTTCGGTGGTTTAAGAACTCGGTTCAAACTATCACCTATCTACCTCACTTTATTTCCCTGGTAGTCATTATTGGTTTGCTTCGGGAATTTACCCTTACCGATGGGGTAGTTAACGATATGCTCAGCTTCTTCGGGGTTCAACGAAGACCTCTGCTTCAATTTCCCGAGTACTTTCGAACTCTCTTTGTCGTCAGCGAGGTTTGGCAGACCATAGGTTGGAATTCGATTATCTATTTAGCTGCCCTTTCGGGAGTGGATCCCGAGCTCTATGAAGCAGCAAAAATCGACGGGGCCAACCGATGGAAACAGACCATCCATATAACCCTTCCAAGTATTCAGAGTACGATCATGATCCTACTTATTCTACGAATGGGTCGTCTGTTCACTGTTGGGTTTGAGAAGATCATTCTTATGTACAGTCCTTCGACCTACAGCGTTGCCGATGTCATCTCGACCCTGGTCTATCGGACAGGACTTTTGGAAATGAACTTCAGTTACAGCACGGCGGTCGGTCTCTTTAATTCGTTAATCAACTTCCTCATGCTTTTATTGGCCAACAAGTTGAGTAAACGGTTCAGTGAAACGAGTCTGTGGTAAAGGGTAAAGTCAAATGAAAGAATCAATCGAATATAAGGTTTTTCAGTTTTTTAATTATGTATTTCTCGCCCTTCTTACCTTTGTTACCCTGTACCCAATGTGGCACGTCCTTATTGGTTCCATAAGCGACGGCCAAGCACTTATGACAAATCGGGGACTCCTCTTTTTCCCGATAGGGCAGGCAAACCTGGACGCCTATCGTTCGGTTTCTACGAATCCGAACATTCTTATTGGCTACCAAAATACCCTCTTTATCCTGATAGTAGGTGTCCCACTGCAGGTAATTCTCACATCCCTGGGGGCGTACGTGCTTTCAAGGAAGACCTTCGGCCTTAGAAATCCGTTTATGTTTTTTGTTAGCTTTACTATGTTTTTTGCCGGTGGAATGATTCCCTTGTATCTGGTTGTAAGGGATCTGGGACTCATTAACAACCTCATGTCGGTGGTTTTCCCCTTCGCGGTGAGTGCCTATAACCTCATCATTATGCGTACTTCCTTCCTAGCTATTCCCGTATCCCTCGAAGAGTCCGCAAGAATGGATGGAGCAAGCCACTTTACGATTTACTCCCGGATAGTCATGCCCCTCAGTAAAGCAGTCATCGCGGTTATGGTCCTGTATTACGGGGTAGGAATTTGGAATGGGTGGTTTTGGGCATCGGTATTCATTCGAAGCCGCGAGGTTTTTCCCTTGCAGCTTATTTTACGGGAAATACTTATATTGAACGACTTATCAACCATGACCCAAGGATCGGCGAATGATGACGCAGCGTTCCTGTCCGAGGGTATACGCTACGCTACCATTATCGTCTCGACTCTCCCAATACTCACCGTCTATCCCTTTTTGCAGAAGTACTTTGCCAAGGGTGTCATGATTGGTGCAATAAAAGGATAAGGAAGAAATTATGGAACAACTAACTCAGTTACTCCCCCAAATTGGGGACAAGATGAAAACCGTTCTGGCCCGGACGGGAAACATTATCGCCTATACCACCGAAAACGGAAGGTTTGTCGATAAATTCGAAGAACAAGCCAGCTGGTGGACCAATGGATTTTGGCCCGCTTACCTTCTCGATCTCTATACCCTGACTAAAGATCCAATATTCCTGGACAAGGCAAAGTTAGCAATAGAGAAGCTCGATCCTGTTCTTTCGGATTCGGAAGGCATACACCACGATGTTGGATTTATGTGGTACCTCAGCGCAGGAAAACATTACCAAATGACAAAAGACCCAGCTAGCCGAGAGCGGGTTCTTACAGCGGCAAAATTCCTGGCCTCCCGATATGACCTGGATTGCAACTTTATTATTGCCTGGAACAGCAAGGAGAAGGAAAGCTGGTCCATCATCGATACCATGATGAACCTGCCCCTTTTGTGGTTTGCCACCGAAGAGACCGGGTACAGCCGGTACGCAAAAATTGCCCGGGCCCACGGGGACAAGACCTTGGAGAATTTTATTCGACCCGATGGTTCGGTAGAACACATTGTAGTCTACGACCCCCAGACCGGTGCAAAAATTGACTCCATTGGGGGACAGGGATACGAGAAAGGCTCATCCTGGTCTCGAGGGCAAAGTTGGGCCGTACACGGATTTGCCGAGCTGTATCGTTCTACCGGTGAACAGCGGCACCTGGATGCGGCGAAGCGGGTGGCCCACTACTTCTTGGCTAACGCTGCCCAGACCGACTACCTGCCCTTACTCGATTTCCGGGCTCCGGCGACCCCGGTCTTCTACGACACTACTGCTGGGGCCATTGCGGCCAGTGGAATGTTGGCGATTGCGTCTTTTGTACTCCCGTACGAAAAAGCCCTGTACCTGAATGGGGCTAGGCAGCTTTTGGAAGCCCTCAGAACCAAGGCCTACAATCCGAGTCCCGACGTCGATTACCTCTTGGACAAAGGATCCGAAGCCTACGGCTCGAGTACCCACAAAGGGCGACAGCACATTAGTATCATTTATGGTGATTATTACTTCCTCGAGGCATTAACTCGATTGAGGGACCTGACTCAAAAATGACCTTTGTATCCTACGAAGACTTTGGTGCAATCGGTGACGGCATCGCCGATGACCAAGAGGCAATTATCGCCGCCCACGAGTATGCAAATACCCGGGGGCTACCTATAAGAACCAAACCTACCGCTGAATATTACATCGGTGGTGGGGCCCTGACGGCGGTTATAAAAACCGACACCGACTGGAGCACTACCCGTTTTGTCATCGACGATAGAGGGGTCGAGGATTTTGCCACCCCCTGCTTTCTCGTTCCCCGGATTTCAGAACCCCAAGAATTTTCATTGGAATCCCTGGAGAAAAATCAGACCAAACTCGAGTTCTACCCAAAAACCACTAGTTATATTTTGGTGTCAAATTCTAAAGAAAAAAAATTCATTCGGTATGGCCTCAATCCAAGCCCCGGCGAAGACACCACCGACTGTTTTTTGGTCGACCCCGACGGCAGTATTTTATCCCCGATCGACTGGAACTATGACCATGTAACCGAAGCCGTGACCTGGCCTCTGGAGTCCGAGACTCTAACGATTCAGGGCGGTATTTTTACGACTATCGCCAACCAGGCCAAGTCGGTCTATAACTACAACAGCCGAGGAATCGATATTGGTCGTTCGAACACCACCATTGATGGCCTAAGCCACTGCGTGATCGCAGAGGGGTCGACGGGATCGCCCTACCGAGGATTCCTATCGGCAGAGAAGTGCGCCAATATCCGTTTTCAGAACTGTTTTAGTACTGGCCACAAGATTTACACCACCATCGGCCGAGCAAACCTCCCGGTAAAAATGGGCTCCTACGACCTGCACGCCAATCAGGTAATCAACCTCACCCTCGAAAATTGCCGAATGAACCACATCGACGACAAAACCCGGTGGGGGGTATTTGCCTCAAACTTCTGTAAAAACATTCGCGTCGAGAACTGCCATCTGTCGCGGATAGACGCCCACATGGGGGTGTCTGGGACCTATATCATTCGCAATACTCAACTGGGCCACCAGGGGATAAATGCCATTGGGAAGGGTTCAATTTTACTCGAGAACGTCAGGCTCAAGAGCCGGAGTTTCTTGCGGTTTCGGGAGGATTATGGAAGTACCTGGGAAGGGCGGGTCATTATCCGGGGGTGTACCTGGATAGTGGATCCGGAAGATGGGCCTGCAACCCCCGAAATGGAAAGGGAGTCCCACCTTATTTTCGGGAGCAATTCGGGGAACCACGACTTTGGGTACCCTTGTTCGATGCCTGAAAGGGTCGAAATAGAAGATCTTGATATCGACGACCGGTTTTGTCCCGACGATTGGCCAATCTTTCTCTTCTCCCGACCCTACGAAGGGGCGAACCCTTCACCGGAGCAGGCCTATCCCTATGAGCTACCAAAAACGGTGGGGCTGCGGAATGTGCGAATCGGGTCGGGAAAATTCCTTAGAGTATGTTCCGACGAGAGGATATTTGAATCAACAGAAATACACCGACTATAGAACCAAGTCGCGGCGACCCTTTTGATACCCATAGAGCTCGAAGGTCACGTTGGGAACTTTTAGCCTCTGGGACCGTATGCCAAGGGAACATCCGGGCTCGATCTACTCCAATGGCACGGTTTTCTTCTCCAGGTACCCCAGGGCCTCCCCGTTGAGTCCCGGTGCTAAGGCATCGTACACCCATCGGTGGTATTCGTTTACCCACTCAATTTCTGCTGGGGTCAGTAGTGAGCGGTCAATGAGTTCAGGCTCGTAAGGGGCGATGGTAAGGGTTTCAAATTCCAAAAATCCATCAAATCCGGGAGTCGACACCGGGCGGACAGCCACAAGATTTTCTATGCGAATACCGTAGGAGCCGTTCTTATAGAAACCCGGCTCATTGGACATGACCATTCCGGCCGCCAAGGGGGCTGGGTTAGGGACCGGGCTAATGCGCGCCGGACCCTCGTGCACGTTCATTGCAAAACCGACCCCGTGGCCTGTACCGTGACCGTAGTTTAGTCCTCGCTCCCACAGGGCCTGACGAGCGAAGGTATCTAGTTGGGTCCCCACTGTGCCCACGGGAAACCGGGCCCGGGACAGGGCAACGTGCCCCTTGAGGACCAGGGTATAACGCTCCTTCTCTTCGGCAGTAGGGACGCCAATGACCAGGGTCCGCGTAACGTCGGTTGTCCCCGAGTCGAACTGGCCACCGCAGTCGATGAGTAAAAGTCCCCGGTCCCCGGGCTTGCCGACCCGAGCACAACCGGGCTCTTCGGGTCGGTAATGGATAATTGCCCCATTGCGGGCAAAACCTACAATCGCGTGGAAACTCTCGCCCCTATACCCGGCAATTTGGGACCGGAATGACCCAATCTTCTCGGCAATCTCGGCCTCGGAGAGAACAGAGCCCTTAGCAATCGATGATTCTATCCACGCGAAGGCCCGCACCAAGGACTCGCCATCTTCCACCATACACGATCGAAGAGACGAAACCTCCGCAGGAGTCTTTTTCGCCTTTGCTAGGGTAATAGGTAACTCTTTTGCAATCGAACCCTTGGCGTTTTCGGTAAGGGTTTGGGCAAAACCTGCAGAAATTTGGCTGGGGTTATACCAGATCTTTTTCTTCGACCCCGGTCCCGCCAGCCAGGGCTGACAATCCTCGTAAGGAAGAATTCCTACCTCCGCCCGACCCAAGGCCCGACGTACTTCGGGAGTCAATCGCTCATCCTGGGTAAAAAGCAGACTGGAATAATCGCCAACCGTCGCCCAAAGTTCAGCCCCAGGGTCTTCGGTTTGGGGTGCTTCAAAGCCGTAGGCAAGCGATTTTGGTTTGGCGGCGGCAGGAGCCTGCGAGGTCGAAGATCCTGCCGAGGAGGAACCAACCGGGCTTCTTCCAATAAATAAATAGGCATAAAACACCGGGTTATACTCGACGTCTTCGCCCCGAAGGTTCAGTACCCACGCGATTTCATCGAGGGCGGAAACTAACATGCCGTCGGCACCCTCGGAGGCCAAAACAGAAACCAGCTCTTCAATCTTTTTTTCCCGACTCTTTCCCGCAACTTTCTCAGAGAACTCCCGAATTGGCTGGGCGATGAGGGCGGGTCGGTCGGTCCAAATAGAGTTTAATTCTCCTTCAGCCAGTGTGACCGAAGAAAGCCCGTGCTGGGCCAAAAAGCCTGGAGTTATCCCCGTAGCTTCGGCGAGGATTACTGGCGAAGTGGCAGGAATTGGTCCATCGGCCAAGGGACCACTCTTCCCGTAGCCCGCGGTCTTGGCGGTCTGGAAAATCCACTCCTGAATTCCCGGGGTACCACTTTGGCCTTCTTTCATGAGGACAAAGGGGCTGTCGGCAAGAATTTCCGAGGCCTCTAAAAAGTATCGACTATCGGTCCAGAGGGCTCCCCGACCATCAGCCAGGACCACTGCGGTACCGGCAGAGCCATGAAACCCAGAAATCCATGCCCGACTTTGCCAAGGTGGAGCAGGGTACTCAGAAGCGTGGGGATCACCGGAAGGGAAAATCCACGCCCAAGCTCTATGGGTTTGCAATAATTCCGCCACTTTTTTTACCCGAACCCGTACTACTTCAGAATCTGCTCTGCTCATTGTCTGTCCTTTTCTCATCCTTTTGGTATACTGCGTCCCGGGCACCTTACGGAAACTACTATTTCCACGAGTATGATGTCCGTAGGTCATTGCGGCGCAATGACCGATTTACGTAAAAAAATAGATTCCAGAGGTGCCACCCATGAATGGACTAGTAATATTCGATCTCGATGGAACCCTCCTAAATACCCTCGAAGGAATTCGTCATCACCTGAACGCAGCTTTAGTTGCCCACGGTATCGAAGGTATAGACCCAGATACCTGCCGTCAAAGGGTCGGCCGGGGCCTTCGACGACTTGTAGAAGATAGTATCGACCCTGGAAGGGGAAATCAAGTTATCGATCTGGTAGTAAAAGACTTGGTGACATCCTATCGGGCCAACCCGACCCTTCACACCAAACCCTACCCGGGAATTGTCGAGCTTGTTCAAGAACTGGCGGCATCCGGCCTTACTCTGGCCATCGCCACAAACAAAGACCAAGAAATATCCCAGGCTTTGGTATCTCATTTTTTGCCCCCGGTCTTTCATCGCCTTGTGGGAGCGACAAAGGGATTCCCCCAAAAACCTGACCCCTGGATGGTGAACGAAATAACCAAGGACCTACCTCCCCTCCCGAGGGTCTTTGTAGGCGATACGGAAGTTGATGTGGAGACCGCGATAGCCGCAAACCTTCCCTTTGCAGGGGTTCGCTGGGGTTTTCGTTCTTTGGATGCCCTAAAACCCGTACCCACCTACCTATCTTCTACGGCCTTAGAACTAAAAAATACCATTATCTACCTGCTTTCGGGCAAATAATAAGATTTTATCCCACCTCGCCGATACTATAGTTCGCGAGGTGCTTTCTATGATTCCCGAACGGCTAAAAGATCATCTACGCCGGGCCTATGCCCTGGATTCCAACTTGTCGGAACAACTTTGGCAGGACCTGTTGGTTTTCTTCCAAGATGATCCCCAGGAGTATATCCGCAGCCGGCATCTGGAACTCCAGGATCAAGGATTCAAGAACGAAGAAATCTATCGTCACCTGGCCAAGGACGTCCAACACCACCTCTTTCGTGGCCCTAAACTTACCCAGCGGCAAATTCGCCGGGCTATCTACGGCTAGTCTATAAAACCCAAAGGAGAGCCTATGTGTGGAATTATTGGATACACCGGAACCCATGAGGTTACCGAAATTCTCTTGCACGGACTGAAACGACTCGAATACCGGGGCTACGATAGCTCGGGTATTGGAATCCTCCAAAAGAAAAAAATTCGGGTAACAAAAAAGGCTGGAGTCCTTTCTCGGCTCTCCGAGGCCGTAGACCCCGCCCTTAACGGTAATTTGGGTATCGCCCACACCCGTTGGGCTACCCACGGCGGTGTCACCGATGCCAACGCCCATCCCCACGTGAGTGCCAAGGGTTCAGTAGCTGTCGTCCATAATGGAATTATCGATAACTACCAAGAAATCAAGGCCGCCCTTACAAAGGTGGGAATCGAATTCGCCAGCGAAACCGACTCGGAGGTCCTGGCCCACCTCATCGAAATCGAGTACGTACGCCTGAGCAGTGAGAAAGAACCACCGACCCCATCGACCCTGCATATACCCCTCGAGCACCGTAACCCCGCCGAGGCCGTAGCCCGAGCCCTGGAGGCAGTTCGAGGAACCTATGGACTGGTTGTCATGTTTCGCGATCAACCGGAATTGCTTATCGCTGCTAAAAACGGTAGTCCTCTGGCGGCAGGTATTGGCCCCGACGGACGGTACATTGCCAGCGATCCCCTGGCCTTCGCCGCTTACACCCGGCAGGTAATCTTTATGGAAGACCGGGAGTTGGCGATTCTTACTCCCAACAGCCTTTCCATCTTCGACGCCACCCAGACCGAAATCCGTCGGGAAGCCGAAATCCTCGATATTCGCACCGCCGAGGTCTCCAAAGGCCAATACGAGGACTACCTTGAAAAGGAAATATTCGAACAACCCGAGTCCATTCGCCGAGCCTACGGAAACGGCGGCCGCCTGGACCGGGACTTCGGCACCGCCCGGTTGGGGGGTATCGAAATGGACGGAGCCACGGTGCGCCGGCTTCGTCAGGCCACCTTTATCGGCATGGGAACCGCCATGAACGCGGGCATTATTGGTGCACGAATGTTCGAGTCCCTGGCTCGCCTTTCGAGTCAAGCTGTCGATGCCAGCGAGCTGCGGTGGTCGAATCCCTTGGTCCAAGAAGACAGCGTATATTTTGCCCTAAGTCAGAGTGGCGAAACCCTCGACACCCTCTTGGCAATTAAGGAGCTTCAAAATCGAGGTGGTAAGGTCTATGGGATTATTAACGCCGTCGGATCCAGCATTGCCCGAGCCTGTGGTGCGGGGGTGTATATTCACGCCGGGCCAGAAATTTCGGTGGCCAGCACCAAAGCCTTTACGGGACAGGTAACCTCGATGTTCCTGTTGGCCCTGGCTTTCGGTCGAGTTCGTCACCTGTCACCCAGCGAGGGACAGGCTCTTCTGGCTGCCTTGGAGGAAATCCCCAATCAAATTAACCAAATTCTCGCCCAGTCAGCCCAGATCCAAGATATTGCCCGAAAGTACAAGTATGCCCGAAGCTTTCTCTTTCTTGGGAGGGGGATTAGCCACGCGGTCGCCAGCGAAGGAGCCCTGAAGCTCAAAGAACTCTCCTATATCCACGCCGAGGGCTTCTCGGCGGGCAACCTAAAACACGGTCCCTTGGCCCTGGTAGACGACGAAACCCCGTCGCTGTTCATCGCTCCCCAAGGGGAAACCTTCGACAAGGTGTTATCGAACATCCAAGAAGTGAAGGCCCGCAAAGGCCGCGTAATTACGGTTACCAACGCCGATAGTAAAGAAATCGAGGACTTAAGCGACGACATCATTCGATTACCAAAGTGTCCAGAAATTCTTTCGCCCCTTTTGACCGTAGTTCCTTTACAGCTTCTGGCCTTGTATTTGAGCCGGGAACTAGGACGAAACGTAGACCAACCTCGAAATTTAGCCAAGAGTGTGACGACGGAGTAGTCAACTACCCTCTAACCACCGCTTTCCCCACCGAATTCCAAAGAGTCCCAAGGGAGCGGTCATGAGAATGGCGACTACCGCCAGGGAGAGAATCGCCTTGCCTTCGGGAATCCCTACAGATAAGGCAATACCTCCCAGAGCAGCTTGGACCGTCGCCTTGGGAAGATAGGCCAAAACACTGAACCACCGTTCACCCCAGGTTAGACTTGAGGGCCAGGTGGCCAACAGAACACCCACCGACCGGGCTACCAGGCCCAGGGCCAAGATTCCAAGGGCCTTAGGCCCCAGCACCAAAGCCTGGGCCGGTTCCAAGGCCAGGCCAATCGCTACAAACAAGAAGATCTGAGCAAAGACCCACACCTTACCTAGCTTGGAGGCCATTTCTAAGGCCGCGGGGTTCGCAAACTCGACCACCATGAGCCCCAGGGTCATAACACCCAAGAGGGCAGCCAGGCCCGTCCAGGTTCCCACCTGGACCAAAAACACCGACGAGGCCAGGACCAGAAGGGTCTTTTCTGTCGCTCGGATTCGATGATGGTGGCGTCGGAAACTCCGGGCGATTATCCACCCAACCAGTCCTCCCAACCCGATTCCCCCTGCCAATGTTAAGGGTATGGTAGCCAAGGCCCCGGCCATGGATACGTCGAACCCCTGGGCCAGGCCCAAAAACACCGTAAAAATGGTAATAGCAAAGACGTCATCGGCCGAGGCACCAGCCAAAATAATCGTTATAACTCCGTTTTTTTTGCCGATTCCCTTCTCTTGCAATTCGAGCATCGACGGTACTACGACCGCCGGACTGACCGCGGCCAGCATAAAAGCCGTAAGCCCCGCGGCGGGCCACGAGAACTCGAGAATCCACCGCAGGCTCACCATGAGGGCAGCCCCCTCGAAAACCGCAGGGACAAAGGCCATGAGGACCCCCGCCATCCCCGCCCGTTTCAGCTCTTTTCGACTTAAGCCCAACCCTGCCCGAAGCAGAATCACCACCAGGGCCAAGGACTTGAGAAAAGGGACCAGGTCCCAGAAACCCCCGGGCCAGGGGTAGCCCAAGTACTCGACGAGCACACCCAGACCGATACCCCACAGGGTCATACCTAAGATTGGTGGCAGAGTGACCAGTTGGGCCAGACGGCCAGCGGCCCATCCACCAAAAAATAGAAGGAAAAATACGACTTCGAAGCTCATTGGAGAAGAGGGTACCAGAACCGAGCAGGTGTGAGTAGTGAGGCTCCGACTAGTGGGGCTGTAATTTGTTGTAAATTTTGTCACAACTGTTGCAAATTTTGTCCTAGTTCATTGGCCAACTATTTCTTAAGTCTAATAGTCTTCCGGTCATTGACCCCAATGACCTTACAACGACTAAAAAGATGGCCAATGAACCTACGTAAGGGTCAAAAACAAGATGCTCTTTCTCCACAACAGTTCATTCTTGACCGGAGGCGACAAATTGACGACCTTTCGAGTTGGAGGACTCGAACAAGTATGACAACAGCACTCATCACCGGGGCAAACTCGGGAATCGGCTATGAAACCACAAAGGCTTTGGCGGCCCTAGGATGGAAGGTAGGAATGGTTTGCAGGAATGTAGATCGAGGCACTGCGGCGGCGGAAGCCATACGGAAGGAAACGGGAAACGACCAAATCCATGTATTTATTGCTGATCTTTCTCTAGAATCCGACGTCCTTAAGGTTTCAAGCGAAATCAAAAAGTGGACCGAGGTCCTCGACGTGTTAGTGAACAACGCCGGAGGATACTTTACCGAGAAATCCCTTACCGCCGAGGGACTGGAATACACCATGGCTCTCAATCATTTGGGATATTTTCGCCTGACCTTGGCACTCTTGCCGAACTTGGCAGAAAACGGCCGCATTGTGAGTGTTGCATCGGCAGCCCATCGGATGGGAAAAATCAAGATCGACGAACTAGAAAATCCCTCAACCTACAAAGCCTTCCCCCGTTACGGAGATAGCAAGCTGGCAAACATATTCTTTACCCAAGAATTGGCCCAACGACTTAAAGAAGCCCAATTAAAAATAACGGCAAACTGCCTGCACCCGGGATTTGTTCAAACTAACTTTGGAGTACAAACCAAACCCAGCTTTGAAAGCCGGGTATTCGGATTCTTGAACAAACATTTGGCGATAAGCCAGCTCGATGGGGCACAGACTTCAATCTATCTTGCTTCGGACCCCGATGGGTCAAAGTACAGTGGACTTTATTTCGACAAAAAGAAACCCTCGAAAACCAAGAAGAATACCGAGGATGAGAAAACCCAGAAAGAACTGTGGACTTGGAGCTTGGCGAAAAGCCCGGGTGTCAAAGGACTGGGGGGTATTCACCCGATATTTTTGGACTGAGGAGCCGACTGATCACTGGCGAAAGTCTCGTATCTCCCAACTGTATTTTTTCGCTTGTCTCAGGAGCCGGAAATCGGGGTTGACTGCTACCGGCCTACCGACCTCTCGCAAGAGTGGGAGGTCGTGGATACTGTCGGAAAAGAAGGCACACTGGTCCAAACTGGTGTGTAAGTCGTCAACCCTCTCTCTACACTGATCTCGCTTGCCCGACCCAAAACTTGCTGGTCCTAGGACCCTCCCGGTTGTCTCGCCATTCACAATCTCGAGCTGGGACGCAATTACCCCATCGACCCCAAGCTCCCGCGCCAAGGGAAGAACCAAAAAATCAAAGGAAGATGTCGCCAAATAGGGCTCATATCCTAAAGCCCGAAACTCGCTAATGAGCTCGGGAACCGGCGGGTACATATCATTTCGAATAAATTTTTCGTGGGTTGTTTCGCCCAACTCGGTCAAGACCTGCTGGGGAATACCGCGAAGAGCCGGAAAATTATGGGGCACGTGCTTTTGGGAAGTATGATTTGCCGGACCGAAGCGGTAGAGAAACATGTAAAATGGAATTGAGAGCAAGGCCCGACGACCCATCATACCTTGAAAAACCATTTCTCGTAAGAACCAGGCTCCGGTCGCTTTGCGCGTGAGGGTATGATCTACATCGAAAAATGCGATTTTCTTGGGGATAGATCCTTGATCCATGAAACCTCTTCGGAATTCCTAGGGATTTGGTCAGCATATACTCCCCGTTGCGGGGTTGGCAATAGCGAAGCGATTAGGATCAAGACCTCTTCGGTCATTTTTCCCGCCTCCTGGTCGTGGGGGTTATTGGTCTGTAAGCAAGGTCGTTACCCCGACCAATCGGCACGAACCCAAAGGTTGGAAGTGATAATCCTTCGATGATGAAGGCTTCACCACCGACCAGTACCAAGAACCAACTCGGTACAGTGGCCCGTGATGTGCAGTCATTTTGACAATTACCCTTTATTTGCTGGGCTCAACGTGGATGTTTGTCATGGTCTTATCGCCAAAACTTTGACGCAGTTCCTGCTCAACTTCGGTCGCAATGACATGCCCCGCGTCGACGGTCATGGTTCCTGCCACCCGAATGTGTATATCTAGAGCTAGCTCTGAGCCTACCCACCGCGCCCGCAGATTGTGAGGATCAGCCACCCCATCGACCTTCTCGACGATAGTGAGAATCTGCTGCCGCACCTGGGGATCTACCGAGGTTTCGGCTAGCTCTGCCAGACAACCCCGAAGAATCCTCCAAGCGACCCAGCAGATAACTGCGCTCACCCCCAGACCCGCCAGGGGATCCAAAATAGCAAAACTCGGACCCAAGAGAATCGCCCCGCCAATCCCCGCCATGGCCGCAACCGAAGAAAGGGCATCGGACCGATGGTGCCAGGCATTCGCCTGAAGCATTTGGTTTCGTAGCCTACGACCAACCCGACGGGTAACTTGAAAGAGGGCCTCTTTGACCCCCACCGATACAACCGCAGCACCAAAGGCAATCCACCCAGGGGTGGGCAGAACCCCACCCTGCAGGACGACCAGAATCGATTGGGCAGCGGAAAAAATCAACCCAAGACCCACAGCCAAAAGCGAACCCCCAATAATAAGGGTCCCCAAGGTTTCAAATTTACCGTGGCCGTAGTTGTGATCCTCGTCCCGGGGCTTCTGAGAAATCGATACGGCCAAGAGTACTACCAGGTCGGTAGCAAAGTCCGAAAGGGAGTGAACCGCGTCGGCGATCATGGCCGAACTTTGGCCGCCAATACCCGCCCCGAGTTTGACGAGGGTAAGGAAAATATTGACCACCGAACCTTGGACGGTTATGCGCCGAACCGGGTTCAATGGTGGATTTTTTTCTTGAACCATGTCCTTACGCTAAGCTTTCAAGGGGATTCCTGTCAAGCTTAAGCTCAATTCATAGGTTCCCGGACCAATCTCGTAGTAAGGAAGCACATCGGGCCCACAGGTCGCTGTTCCCAAACCCCGATGGGCCAGGTCCACAATAAGAAAAATTGGGTCATTTACAGATTTTGAAGTCAAATCGCTGGTATGGAGGGCCCGGGTGATTTCCTTCACCGAGTGCTGGCCAATATTCACTCCAAAGGGCCGATCTCCGGAAATCCTGAGTCCTTTCCCCAACCCATCTTTAGTCCCGGACCCGACCTCGATCCACCGTACATCCTCCCGGTGTCCGTGCTCGCCGGGAACAATAAAGGGAGCGTAGAAATCGTCGACCCCCGCGGTGTAGGCCCCAAGGGCTATTCCCTGCTTCCGGTCGGCATAGGATTCCCCGGGCCCCCGGCCGTACCATCGGACCCGATTCCATTCTCCGGGCAGTTCCAGCACGATACCCAACCGGGGCAGCCTCCTTCTTCCTTGGGGAACGGTAAATCTGAGGTCCCAGCGCTGCCCCCCGTCCTCCCCAGTCCGGCGTATTTCTCCCTCAATCTCACCCCCTGTCCATCGCTGCAGTCGCGTGGCCCCCTCGATCCACTCCTTCACCAAGGTGGGCTCCTCATCGAGACCCCATTCTTCCCACAGTTCCCGGGCGGGCGGAAGACCATCGGGCACAGCCTTGAAGGTATCGTTGTCCGTCGGCGGTCGCCAGAGGCAGGGCCGGGGCTTGGGGAAAGTAACCGCACCAGCCCTGACCGATGCCAGGTCGGTAGCGGGCGATGCAGCAGCGGGCGCTGTGGCCCCGGCCGATGTGGCACCTAACCCACCGGCCCCACCGGCCCCACCGGTTCCAGCAGCAGAGGGCGCCGACACTACTCCCAGGCTCCAAATCCCCTGGCCCCAGGCCAGGACATGAGTCCCCGCAAGAACCCGCAAGGTTGCCACAACTTCGCCGGTCAACACGGCACCCTCAAAAATGACATCCCCGGTCCAAAAAGCTCCCGGAGCCAGGTCCGGTACAAAAAATGGGCGAGTTTCAATGAGAACCCCATCGACCAAAATGTCCAACTCGTAGGCGAAACCGGCGGTAGACCTAAAATCCTGGTTATTTGTAAGAGTAACTTTTGCTCCCGAGCTGCCGGTTCCAAGGGCCCCAAAGACAATATCCATAGGCTGGAAACAGGATTTAATCTCTTCTAAGGCCGGGTGGGGCCGCCGATCGGGCCAAATGACCCCGTTGTCACAGAAGTTAAGGTCGTTAGGTAGCTCGCCAAAGTCCCCGCCGTAGGCGTAGTGGGTTGCGGCTCCGGGATATCCCGCCGGTATATCCGGGGTCTTACTGATACCCCGAGGTCCCAAGGGCTTACCGGTTGCCGAATCGACCTCGATTCCCTGATCGACCCAATCCCAAATGAATCCCCCCTGTAACCCAGGATAGGCCCGAATAGCATCCCAGTAGTCCCGAAAGCTCCCGTTGGAGTTTCCCATAGCGTGGCTAAATTCGCACATAATGAGGGGTCGGGGATCAGCGTTGGCCGAGCCGGTGCCATGGCCTGGTCCAGCGCTGTCGGCGACCCCCACAGCCGGCCCGTTCTTGGCCCAGGCCACAATCTCGTCGATGGTTGGGTACATGGGACACAGAATGTCGGTAATATCCCGGCCGCGGCGCAGGTCGATTGCCCCCTGGCCCCACTCGGCCCGGGTAGCTCCCTCATACTGAACCGGTCGACTCGGATCGTAGTGGCGCATCCAGCCCCGCAGGGTGGCGTGATTTGGTCCTACCCCGCTTTCATTTCCCAGGCTCCAAATAATAACGCTGGGGTGATTTTTGTCCCGCAGCACCATGCGGCTGCCCCGGTCCAGAAAGGCTTTTGCCCAGGCCGGGTCCCGGCACAGCTGATCATAATAGTGGTGGGATTCGATGTTCGCCTCGTCGACCACGTAGATTCCGTAGGTATCACACAGCTCATACCAGGCCTCGTGGTTCGGGTAGTGGCTCGTGCGCACGGCGTTAAAGTTGTACTGCTTCATGAGGACCACGTCTTGGGTCATATCCTCCATGGTTACCGCTTTGCCCCGTCGGGGATGATGCTCGTGGCGGTTGACCCCCTTCATCAGCACCGGTTTCCCGTTCATGAGCAATTGCCGGTTTGTTACCCGCACCCGTCTGAAGCCTGTCCACCAGGCGGTGGCTTCTACCACCTGGCCTTCGGGATTCCGCAACACCACCCCCACCAGGTATCGGTGGGGCAATTCGCTGGACCAGGCAGCGACGGTACCGACTCGAAGTTCAAATCGCACCTCCTGGGACCCCTGGCGATATCCGGTGGGAACCTCAGCTTGGTAGGTCAGTTCCAGATTGATTCCCTGGGCCTCGGGTCCCAGGGCTGGGCCGGTGGAACGGTAGATTTCTATTTGCCAGCCTGGCTCCAGGTCCTGACCTTCTGCTGTTGGTGGCCAGGGCTCTCCGGAATACCGGGGTGGGGCGCAGGGTAGTCGGTCCTGCCGGGTGGCGACCGGGGTTGTTCCAACTCGAATTTCGCCGGTCAACATTCCTTGGTGGGAGTCGACGTCGAGGTCCGGCAAGACCCGTAGGTCAGCAAGGTAGGTGGTATCGGTGGAATAGAGGTACACATCCCGGTGAATTCCCGCCATCCACCACTGGTCCTGGTCCTCAATAAAGCTGGCATCGCTCCACCGAATTACGAGGATGTCCAGGACGTTCTCCCGGGTCTGCACATAGGGGCTAAGGTCGAACTCGGAAGGCAGGCGGCTGTCTTTTGCGGTCCCCACCTCCTGGCCATTGAGGTAGAGGTGGGCGAAGCTCTCGGCCCCACCCAGGTGGAGGACGGTGCGTCGGCCCTGCCACCCTTGGGGCAGAGTAAAGGTTCGCCGGTACCAACCGGTGGGGTTTTGCTCCGGTACCCGCGGGGGTTTGTGCGGAAAGGGCATAACCACATTGGTGTACCAGGGTCTATCCCAGCCCTGAAGGGTCCAATTTCCAGGAACCTCGATGGGTCCTTCTTGGGGATTTTTCCCTTGGCTCAGTGCCTGGTAGCCCGCTTCGGGTCGGTCAAAGTATTCGAAGTCCCAATCTCCATTGAGGGAGAGGACCCAGTCTCCGAATAACCGTTCGGCCCACGACTTTCCCAGGGCATTTACCGCCCCCTGGAGGCTGGAGTAAGGCAAATACGAAGGTCGACTGGCAAGTCGATTCCGGCCGGTTTCTTCGGGATTCATCCAAATTGGTAGTGTGCTCATTGGAAGACGATACCACTCTTGGACCTCGAAATGATTGTAAATTTTGACATTTTTATTGTAAGTTTTGACCTGTAGGCTCTACACTATACTCATGCACGATTTATCCACACGCCTGGTTTTTCGTACCCTCGGTCAGGATCCAACCGCTGGCCTGGTCGGTTGTGGAATCATCCAAAAAACAAGCACTCGGGATAGTCATCAGGACGCCCGCTTTCCCCACTTCGGAATTATATGGCTCATCGAAGGGCGAGGCACCTTCGTCGATTCTACCGGCTCCATTATTCCTCTGAAGCCCGGCTCGGCCTTCTTACGAGTTCCCGGCGAGCGCCACTCGTCCCTGGTTTTTCCCGACGGCCAATGGATCGAACTCTTTGTGGCCTTCGGTGCACCTATCTATCGTGGACTCGTTGCCCTGGGACGCATACCCGAAAATCTGCGGGTCTGGAATCCGGGCCTGAACGAAGCCCTCATCTCCCGCTGGGTTTCGATGATCGATACCCTCGATCGAAGCGATGAATCGACCCACGACCAGGTTTTCCTCGGGCTTCAGGCCCTTAGCCTCGAACTTATTCATCAGGAACGGAACCCCAAAATCACCCTCGAGGTACCTGAGCAACGAAATCCCCATATCAAAGCCCCCCCGGACAAGGTTGTTGCCGCCCAGCAAGCCATAGAATCCGACCACCTCGTTCCTCCCGAGGCAATTGCCCAGAACCTGGGCATCCGCTACTCCCTCCTCCGTAAGCAGTTTCGCGATCGCACCGGACTATCAATGAAAACCTACCAGATTCATGCCCGAATTCGCCGAGCCCAGAACCTTCTTATTTACTCACCCCAGTCGGTCACCGAGATAGCCAAGACCCTGGGTTACCTCGACTCCTCGAGCTTCGTTCACCAATTTCGCCAGATAGTGGGTACATCGCCCAAAGCCTACAGAATTGTCCCTCATAGATCTTGAATAAATTTGTATAGATATCTATACTTTTATCCGTGAGCCTCATAGACCACCACAGCCCCATTCCTCTCTACGAACAAATTCGCCAAATACTCGAAAGACGAATCACCGAACACATTTACTCTCTCGATAGCCTCTTGCCTCCAGAAAACGATTTGGCCGAGGAATTTGGTGTCACCCGCCTTACGGTCCGGCAGGCTACCGAGGTACTTAAGCGAAAGGGATACTTGGAAAGTCGGCGAGGCCAAGGCACCCGCATAAAGACCCCGCCTCTCGAACAAAACCTCCACAATTTTTACAGCTTTGGGCACCGTTACCAGGACCCTAACCTCCGGCTCTCGACTACCCTCCTTAGCCTGAAAAAGGACCCCCAAGAGGAAGGTTACTCGGTTTTACGCCTCCGTCTTTTGGATAAACGACCCCTGGCCCTTGAGCAATCATGGATACCCATCGCAATTGCTCCAGACCTTGAAAATTACGACCTGGAAACCCAGTCCCTTTACGGAATCCTGGAAGAAGTGTACGGAATCGAATACGGAAAATCCCAGGAATACCTTGAACCCGTCCTTCCAAAGCCCGTTGAATCGAAATACCTCGAAATTTTACCCGGTCAGCCGGCTTTACAAACCTACAGGACTACCTTTGACACCCAAAACCGAATAATCGAAATTCGAACGACTCTCGTTCGCCCAGACCGGGTGCGCTTTCGCTCGGACCTCGTTATTGAAAGGAAACCATTTTGATCTACCTTGCCCTCTTCACACGTTTTTTCCGTATAGGCCTATTCACCCTAGGGGGAGGATACGCAATGATTCCCCTTATTCAGCACGAGATATCTACCGCATCGAATCTTCTGACCCATGACGAAGTGTCAGACGTACTTCTCATTGCCCAGTCAGCTCCAGGCCCCATAGCGGTAAACACCGCCGTCATGGTTGGGTACAAAGCTTTGGGTACTAGGGGCGCACTCGCTACAGGATTGGGCGTAATACTCCCCTCTTTTTTAGTGATTCTCTCGATTGCCCTGTGGTTCATGCCCTATACCGATCTTCCCCAGGTAGTTTCAGCCTTCCGGGGTATTCTCGGACTTGTAGTATCCCTCATTGTCTTTGCTGCCTGGAAAGTCTCCCTCCACCACATAAACTGGTTCTTGGTTCTGGGGACCCTAGCCTGGTTATCCTTGATGATTTTTGTTCAGGTCAACCCCTACCTAATAGTCCTACTCTCAGGGGCCTCGGGACTCCTCTATGGGCCATTGTCTCGTCGTGCACGCCGAGGAGAATCAAAAGAATGAATCTATTGACCTTATTTTTGACCTTTCTACAAATTGGTGCCTTCAGCTTTGGGGGAGGATACGCGTCCTTGCCTCTCATAGAATTAGAAATCATCACAAAAAGAAATTGGCTTACCCACGAAACCTTCGCCGAACTTTTGGCTATCGTTGAAATGACCCCCGGGCCAATAGCCGTTAATACCGCAACTTTCATTGGTTTTAAGGTTGGTGGAGTCGGTGGAGCCGCCCTTGCTACCTTGGGAGTTGTTACCGTTCCGGTCATTCTTATGTTGATCCTTGCTACGATAGCCTTTCGGTTCTTAAAAACACCCCTCGTCCAGGACCTTATGAATGGCCTACGCCCGGGAATCGTTGCCCTCATTTTGTACAGTGCTTTCTCCATCGGAAAGGTGGCCCTAACCGGATGGGGACCAGTAATCATCTCACTCGTGGGCTTGGCAATTCTGGCTCGCACCAAACTCCATCCCGCCTGGCTCTTGGTGGCCGCCGCCTTTGGGGGTATCCTTTTTCTATGACCAGAACTCAGACTCCCTTCCATTTTATGGCAAAACCTATCGGCGCCCTCTGTAATATTCGCTGTGAATACTGTTTCTACCTAGAAAAAGAAAAACTCTACCCCGACGCCAAAAATCGGTCCGCCTTTACCATGACCGATGAGACCCTGGAAAACTACGTCCGCAGGTATATTCAGAGCCAGCCCGAGGGGCTAAAAGAAATACCCTTCGCCTGGCAGGGGGGCGAACCAACCCTCTTGGGCGTGCGATTCTACGAAAAAGCCGTGGAATATCAGCAAAAATACGCTCCAGCGGGGGTAAAAATCCTCAACGCCTTCCAAACTAACGGAATATTAGTCGGCGACGAGTTTGCATCCTTTTTCAAAGACCACGGATTTTTAGTTGGAGTGAGCATCGATGGACCAGAGGAACTCCATAACCGATACCGGGTAGACCGGGTGGGGCAAGGAACCTTCAAAGACGTCATGGCAGGCTTAGAAAACCTCAAGAAACACGGGGTGGATTTTAACACCCTGACGGTGGTGCAAGAAAACAACGCCGACCACCCGGTCGAGGTGTATAACTTCCTCACATCGATTGGGTCGACCTATCTCCAATTTATTCCGATTGTGGAACCTTCGACCAAGGCCCGGGAAGCAAGAATCGGCGACGACCCACTCTCCCTGGTGAACCCTCGTTCGGTTCGTCCCGCCCAGTGGGGCTCGTTCCTTAACGGTGTTTTTCATGAATGGAGAAAAAAAGACATCGGTCGAATATTCGTACAACACTTCGATATGATTCTGGGAATCTACGCCGGCTACCCCGCATCCCTGTGTGTCCACTCCAAAGAATGTGGCCGGGCCATGGCTATCGAACACAACGGGGACGTGTACTCCTGTGACCACTTCGTGAGCCCCGAATACTTCCTCGGAAACCTGAACCATCATTCGGTAACCGAGATTATCGATCAGCCGGCCCAAAAGGAATTTGGAACCTCGAAATACACCGCCTTACCAGACAAGTGCAAAACCTGTCCTTACCTGCACCTCTGTTACGGCGCCTGCCCCAAAGACCGCCTTATCCAGACCAAGTCGGGCAAACTCAACTACCTGTGTCAGGGCTACTTCGATTTCTATCGCGAAACAAAGCCCTATTTCCGGGCCATGACCAAGGCCCTAACAGCCCGTCGACCGGCGGCAGACTATAGGGCCTTTTTCGGCCCCTAATACCCCAAAATCCCCTTCCTGGCTTCGCGCCAATCCAACTCTGCCTTAATCGCCTCGGCAGTGGTAAGCTCGGGACTCCAACCCAATAAGCGTTGGGCCTTGGAAATATCCGCAAAGGCTCCGGCGACGTCGCCGGGCCGGGCAGGAGCCTCGGACACCGGCACCTCACCACTCCATACCTGTTTGAACCCATCGACCAGTTCGCGCACCGTAACCCCGTTTCCGGTGCCCACGTTAATTACCTGGTACCGCAGGCTGGTGACATCTCCATCCCGACGGTCAAACAGACCACCGGCCTCAATGGCTTCAGCAGCCTTGACGTGGGCCCGGGCCAGGTCCCAAATGTGAATATAGTCCCGGATTCCCGACCCATCCCGGGTCGGCCAATCGACCCCGGTCACCTTAAACTCACCTTCAATGCCCAAGGCCGCGTTCACCAACTTGGCCAACACGTGGCTGGGGTTCTTCACATACCCGCCGGTGCGCAACTGAGGGTCGGCACCAATAGGGTTAAAATACCGCAGTGCCAGACCGCGCAAATCGTAGGCCGCACAAAAATCCTGCAAGACCATTTCCATCATAAACTTGGTCCGGGCGTAGGGGCTGCTGGGATTCAGAGGCGAGGTCTCGGTGACCTTGAATCCTTCTACATTTCCATAAATACTCGCGCTGGAGGAAAAAACGAGATTCTTTCCTCCGAGTTCGGATAGTACGTCGAACAACTCGACAGATTTTGCGACGTTCTCCCGGTAATACTTAGCCGGGTGGTCCGCACTTTCGGGAACAATAATGAGGGCCGCACAGTGAATGACGGTGGAAATTTCCGGATTATCCAGGAAGATCTTCTTTACAATTCCCCGATCGGCGATGTCACCGTGGTAGAACTTTACCCCAGCCACCCCTTCGGCAAACTTTCGCTGGCCAGTTACCAGGCTGTCCAAAACCACCGCCGAATGCCCCTGGTCGAGCAATGCCCGAACCACTGTACTGCCAATATACCCTGCCCCGCCGGTTACCAGAACTTTCATAGAATCTCCTCTATTTCGATGCTGCCATAATTTCGAATTCTTAAGGGGATTACACACCCCTCACCCAGGCCCGTTTCCATGTGTCGCACAAATTCTGTCCAGTCGCCCTGGGGCACGTAGACCTGGATGGTACCACCCAGACCCCCACCATGAACCCGGGCCACTACCTGCTGGCCAGAGCACCCTTCATAGGCCTCCGCCAGCATAATCGCCAGGGCGTAGTCCTGATTTTCTACCTCATCGATAGCGTTCTGCAAGTACTTGTACGAACTGTTGCCCGACTCGGCCACCATTCTCAGCCACGAGGCAAAATCCGGGGGCCTGGCGGTAAGACATGCAAGCATCCGGGGTACCCGGGCATTCTCCAAAAAAAAGTGACCTGCCCGGGCCATAGCCCTCCCAGGCAATTGGGTTTTCAAAGGCAAAAAATCACCCCAAAACCGACTGGGTTCAACTTCTGCCAACACCTGGGCGCCTAGGGCCTGGGCCACTAGCTTCATTTCCCGGGGCATAGCACCGTAATCATCGGCCCCACCGGTATGGTCGCTCTTGGTATTGATAATCGCTAAGCGGTACCCCGAGGCTCCAAAATCAACCTCGACTTTGCTTACCTGGGGATCCTGGGGATTTTTAAAATCGATGCCTACAACCCCACCCACACTACAAGCGGTCTGATCCATGAGCCCACTAGGTTTTCCAAAATACACGTTCTCGGCAAACTGACCGCAAATAGCCCGCTGAACCGGGGACACCGTTCCCCCATTGTAAACTCGGTCGAACACCGTGGCAAAAAGGACCTCTACACAGGCCGAACTGGAAAGCCCCGAGCCCCGCAGAACGTTACTCTGAAGGACCATGGAAAAGCCACCAATCCTCTTATCTTTCTGAACAAACCAAGCCGCCACCCCCCGGATAAGGGCCTCGGTAGAACCCATTTCTTCCGGGTTAACCTCCAAGGTGTGAAGCGAGACTATAAATTCTTGGTCCAAGTCGGTCGAAAACACCCGAACCAACCCCTCTTCGGTAGCAGGGCCCACGGCAGCAACAGCATCCAAATGAACCGAACCCGCTATGACCCTGCCGTGATTATGGTCGGTATGATTCCCCGCCAACTCGGTCCGACCGGGGGTAGAAAAAAGCCTAACCTCACCCGAGAATCCAAACCGATCGGCGTAGATTCGAAGAAGTTCGGAATATCGGGATGCCTGGTCAGACGAGTTCGGATACAGATCCGAAAATACCTTCGAAAGTTTCCCTGAGGAAATCGACTCGATCCAATCTTTTCCAAGTGCCATCGTGTTATCCCTCGGCTCGGTAATGGATGTCGGAAACGGCTCGCAGTATTTCTGCCGCCGTTTCGGGGGTAATATCTCGCTGGGGCATGGCCATCATCTCGTATCCAACCATAAATTTTTTAATCGCCGCACTGCGCAACAAGGGTGGATAGTAATGCATATGGAAGGTCCAATGGTCCTCGGCTTCATGGGGATTATCCAGTTTCCGATTCACCGGCGCCTGATGGAGCCCCATGGAGTAGGGAAAGTCGGTCTGAAAAAGATTGTCGTAGCGAATTCCTAAACGAATCATGAGATCGGCCAAGGACGAAATGAGGTGCTGGTCAAATTCGGCCAGACTCTTTACCTGGGCCCGGGGCAGAACCAGGGTTTCGTAGGGCCACACCGCCCAGTAGGGCACCAGGGCCACAAAATCGTTATTTTCCACGACTATGCGATCGCCCTTGACCACCTCTGCTTGGACGTAGTCGATGAGCAGATTGTTTCCCTGGGCCTGGTAGTAGGCTCTCTGCTTTTTGTCTTCCTTCGCGGGTATATCGGGAAGAATATTCTCGGCCCAAATTTGCCCATGGGGGTGGGGGTTTGAACACCCCATGAGGCTCCCGTGGTTTTCAAAAATTTGAATATGCTGGATCCATGGATTTTGAGCGATTTCGTGGTATTCCCGCTTCCAAGTTTGCACGACCTCCTCAACCTCAGACTGATTCATTCGGGGTATAGTCAAATCGTGCCGGGGGCTAAAACACAACACCTTACAAATTCCCCGCTCGGGTTGGGCCTGGAAAAGCCCATCCTCGACGGCCTGGTGGTCGTTGTCGGGCAAGATGGCCGAAAAATCGTTCAGGAAACTAAAAGTGTGGGCGTACTGGGGGTTTACCTCCCCATTGCTGCGAGTATTACCGGGACACAGGTAACACTCGGGGTCGTAGGCGGGTCGGGAGTCCAGGGCCGTTTGCTCGGTGCGACCCTGCCAGGGCCTTTTGGTCCGATGGGGACTCACCTTGACCCACTCACCGGTTAGGGGATTGTAGCGTCGATGGGGCGATGTAAAGAGATTTTCCAAGGGAGCCTCCTCAAAATGTGGGGACCTCCAAAATCTTGTTTTCTGGCTACGTTGGTCATTGCACCACAATGACTTAAGAGCCCGGGCTGTTAAGAATGGAGTAGAGAGGTCCCTTATGTATGCGTTTACATTTTCAGGAAAAATGAGAAGAAGTCAAGGTAGCAGGGCAAAGAGCTAGGACCTGTTAGGTAACAGGATCGGGAGAAATATAGAAGTTGTTCCAAATAGTCGTCGCACTGTTTTCATAAACAACTCGCCGTCAGGGTCTAAGCTTGGGATGTAAGACCGCTTTTCGACTGAGATCTTGTTTCCCACGGTCCTGCGACACCGGGACATACCAATACTTTTTACTTCATGTGCATTTGCCCTGGCCATGGTAGGAACCCCCTGAACGAAAACCTAACTTTCTGTTATTCTTAGATTACCCGGAAGTAATCCTCGTGTTTTTAAGGAGCCCTACCATGAGCAACGACCTCATCCAGACAATTGCTACCCAAGAACAAACCCTAATCCTCCCCCGGTTCTCCGCCGACATCGCCTACCAACTGGGAAGTACAATCTACCAGGAAGCAAAAAAGAAGAAACTCGCGGTTACTATCGACGTCCGACAAGGTGACCACATCCTTTTTCATACAGCAATGGAGGGCACAACAGCGAACAACGACAACTGGGTTCGCCGAAAGAGTAACACCGTTCAATTGACCCATAAAAGCTCATTTCGGGTCGGTCTCGAAAACAAGGCCAAAGGCACAACCCTCGCCGACAGCCAAGCCCTTCCCCTTCTCGACTACGCCGACCACGGAGGTGCATTTCCCCTACGAACCCGTGACAGCGGTTTTGTGGGAGTTGTAACCGTCTCGGGCCTACCCCAAGAACAAGACCATCAACTGGTAGTCGATGGACTGTCAGCCTTTCTACCAACCCTAGGAGAAAACAAATGAAGTATCGAACCCTCGGAAAAACCGGTTACCAAGTCTCCGAAATATCACTCGGCGCCTGGCAAATAGGTGGCGGTTGGGGCAAACCCTTTAGGGACGAAACCGCCGAATCTATCATAAATCAGGCAATCGACCTGGGAGTGACCTTTATCGACACCGCCGACGTCTACGATGGTGGCAAGAGTGAAGCCGCGGTAGCTCGAGCAGTAAAAAAGCGAAAAGTACCCATAAAAATTGCGACCAAGTGTGGACGATTTGTAAACCCCCACGTCAGCGCCGGGTACACCCCCCAAGCCTTACGGAAGTTTGTGGAAAACAGTCTACAAAATACCAAGTTAGAAACCTTGGATCTCATTCAACTCCACTGCCCACCCACCGAAGTCTACTATCGGCCGGAAATTTTTGGCCTCTTCGAGGACCTGAAGAAAGAGGGGAAAATTGCCCACCTGGGTGTCAGTGTAGAAAAGGTCGAGGAAGCCCTCAAGGCTATCGAGTACCCAAATGTAACAACCGTACAAATCATCTTCAATATGTTCCGTCAGCGACCGGCCCAGCTGTTTTTTGCCGAAGCTCAAAAAAAGAACATTGGTGTTATCGTGCGGGTTCCTTTGGCCAGTGGTTTACTCAGCGGTAAATACACCCCAGAAACCACCTTTGCTGCCCAAGACCACCGGAACTTCAACCGGGACGGATCCTCTTTCGATAAGGGCGAAACCTTTGGTGGGGTGAACTACGAACTCGGTCTCCAGGCGGTCGAGGAACTGAAGAAAGCTCTCCCGGGACGAGAAAGCTTGGCCGCCGCTGCCCTTCGCTGGATTCTAATGTTCGACGCCGTAAGCTGCATAATTCCCGGTGCTTCTCGGCCGGACCAGGCTCAAAGGAATGTCCAGGCCGCAGATGAGCCACCGTTTACCCCTGCCGAAATGAAGGTCGTGGGAGACATTTACGAGCGACTCATAAAACCTGTAGTACATCAGTTGTGGTAGACTCGGTCCATTAAACTCATTCGGCCAACCGATTCTTCGGCGGTTTCCTAATCCCCCAGGAAAAATTCCCTCACCTTGCGGACTTTGCGGTCGAGAATGCTATTGACCGCGGAGGGGTACTGGAAATCTTTTAAATGGTTTTGAACCGCCATATCAAACTGAAGAAAGAACTCTTCGGGGCTTTGGATTTGGGCCCATTTAGGATCTGTTAATATTCCGATGAGGGACCGAATTGCATGAATTTCTCCTTCGAACAGGGCATTATTTTCTTTTAGAACGTATTCGGTAATTTCGCCCCGACGGTAACGTTGGACACCTAGGTCCTCCAGGGCCTTGATGTCTTCTTGGACATCCTGCAATTCCAGTCTCATTAGTCCGAGGACGTGGGTCATGGTTTTACTCATAAGTGGGCCTCCAGGTTTCTGTACTTACAGTATAGTACATGACAGGTCAGCCGGCGGATAATCTACTTCTTGAGTGTAACAACCCGCAGATTCGTAACCCCATTCTCTTCAAATTCTTCCATGTAGCTATCCAAGAAGGGGTTCAACTCTGCGGCTAATCGTTCGGGACCCATCTTCTCAAAGGCTGGTTCTCCAATTTTCTGAATCAAATCCCTTCGAGCCAGCTGAATTGCCACATCCTCCAAAAGATAACCCCGCTCGTACTCGTCCAAATAGGTTTCGGCCATTTCTTCCAAGAGTGCAGTAGCGCTGTACATTCCGTCGGAATCCGGACCTTCTACCAGGTTCGCAAGCCCTGCATTGTGGGCCGCGGCAAAGAGCAGTTGTTCCGCATCATTCAAAGGTATATCTAATTCGTCATCGCTTCGGTCGGCATTTGCTACCCAATTTCCGATATACGTAAGGACCAAGAGATTTCGTAGTTGTTCTTTCGTCAGGGACAGTTCCATACATTACCTTCCTGGTCATAGTATATCGGCTCTGATAGAATGACGCCACTATGAGCAGCCTCTGGATTACTACCTTTTTAGTGCTTGGCTTTGCGGCCTTGGGATATTTCTTTGTCCTCCTTTCTCACCGCTTCCGCCGTCCTATCCACCGAAAGTTCGTTTCCCGGACGATTGGATTTTTCCTCTGGTTCCTCATCTTTTCTATGGGATTCAACCTGGGGGCCAACAGCGGTTTAGTTGCTCAATTAGGAAACCTTGGTTTCGCCGCCGCAGTCCTGGCGATTCTTAGCGCCGGTGGTTCGGTACTGGTTGCCTTCCTGGTTTTTCCTCGGGGATTTCGGGTCAAGGGATTAGGAAAGGGTGGTACGTCTGACACACCACCTACCGCTGACCCAACTGCAAGGGCTGCTTCGGCCGATGCTTCTGCAGCGACCGCCACCGGCCGTTTGGGGTTCCTCGCCCACTTCCGCGATCCCGCAAGGCTGCTGGGGGCCTTGGCCTTGGGAGTTGTTGCCGGTTACCTGGTGCCGGCCCTCCCGCTCTTTGGGGGCGACAGCCGGGCCAGCTCTGTCCTCCTGTATATACTGCTGTTTTTTTCTGGTGCGGGCATGGCCCTGGAAAATCCTCACGGTCTGGGTGGTATTTTCAGTGGCCGTACCGTGGCCCTGCCTTTGGCTACGATCATCGGGAGTCTGGCCGGGGGTGCGCTGGCCGCGGCAATTCTGGGTTGGGATCTCACCCGAGGGCTGGCCGGGGCGGCAGGTTTTGGGTGGTACAGTTTGTCGGGTGTCCTCATCGCCGATCTGGGCGACCCCTTTCTCGGGAGTGCGGCGTTCTTAGGTAATCTCTTACGCGAGAGTTTGGCAATCATTTTTATACCCCTCCTGGCTCGGGGGGGATTAAAACCTTCGTCTATCGCCATAGCCGGAGCCACGAGCATGGACGTTACCCTGCCTATGATAAGCCGTTATGCCGGGTACGAGCACATGGCAACATCGATGGCCCACGGGGTTATTCTGTCGGTTCTGGTTCCGGTGTTTATTCCTTTTCTCATGGCTCTTGGCCAGTAGAGTGCTCCAGAGGCCCTGTAACCCGAAGGTAGTGCACGAAACCTTGTGGAAAAAAAAGTTTTTTTCAAAAATTTGAATCAGCAACCATGTTCTTGTAGTGAATATAGATATGAAAACCCAAGAACCGTTCTTCTACCCCGCGGCCCTGCAGACCAAGGCCGAAACGTGTCAAATGTCGGACTTTCCCCACTGTCCGAACCCATCCTGCCCCAACTACCACTGCCCTCCAGCAGGTAACACCTGGTTCGCCTACCACGGAAGCTACATGACCAAGGTCGTCGGAAAGGTCACCCGCTACCGCTGCACCAACTGCGGTCGCACCTTCGGCTACCGCACCTTTCACGTGGATTACTACACCAAGAAATCTATTAGTTACGCCGCGCTCATGGCCCATTTAGTCTGTACCACCGGAGAGGGAAACATCTGCCGCTTCCACAATCTGCGAGAGGATTTGGTCCTCAACCGCTACGAACGTTTATCCCGGGTGCTTTTGCACCTGCACACCCTTGTACGCAATGAACTGCTTACCCACTTTCCCGAAACCACCTTGGTGTTGGATGGATTTGAATCTTTTAGCCACAGCCAATATCACCCCAACAACATTAACATCCTCGCCGGTAAGGAGTACGAGTTCATCTACGGTCTGGGACTCTCGGTGCTCAAACGCAAAGGGCGAATGACTCGGAAGCAAAAACTCAAACGAGACAAACTGGAGAAAGCCCACAAGACCGATTCGAAACAGATCCTGAACAGCGTACGTAACTTGTTACAGGGCTTTAAGGTAGCTGTCGGTGGTGAGGCCGCTGGACGAAGACTCCTCATCACCGACGATCATAAGACCTACCCTCGGAGCCTGGACCTCATCGACCCATTACGAACGTTTTACTCTCACCTTTCGATTTCCTCCAAGCTTTACCGCAACTACCAGAACCTGCTGTTTGTCGCCAACTATCTTGATCGACAGATCCGAAAAGATAACGCGAATCATGTGAGGCAAACGATTCAGTTTGCCCAGTGTCCCCAGGCGATGATGGCGAAGCTGACGATCTACCAGGTCTACCATAATTGTATATCTCCCTGGCGGGTCAAAGGGTGGAGACAGGGGGACAAGCGATCTCGGGTGCAGATGATGGGGATGAGTGAGCAACGACTTGAGAACCTTTTGCGATCGGTGTGGGGCAAAAGACCCTTTCGGGGGAAGAGTGAGTTATGGGAGGAGGAAGAGAAGACCTGGGACATGGGATGGGAGAACCCGGGCCGGCCGATTGGGCGGTATAGACCTAAGTACATTCGGGCGTGAAGGGCCGTGCCAGGGGAGATCGGTTACATGAAAGGAAACCACAAGGTTTCGTGCACTAACCAAGATTTTCGAACCACGGTCCACGACCCGATACATCGCCGTTATCATAGAAATACACTTTCGCCGGTTTCTAAAGTGATCGACTACTCGCCCGACCATAGGGGGAGGCCCGGAAGGGACCATACATTTCGGCCACCTCTAAAAACCCCGATTTTTAATCAACCTACGCACCCAAGGCATTGGGGTGCAATGACCAATATGGCCAGAACAGTAGATTTTAGAGATGGTATGATTTACGTGGTTGGGCGGAAGGGGTTATCCTCAATCTGACGGGATTGGGGAGCCGGTAGTAGGTTGAGGGCACCGAGAGGCACACGACCTCGCTTTAGAGATTAACCGAAACCTGCCACCGAACACCATAGAGCGGCGCACCGAGTGACCGGTGCAACCGCGAATAGGAGTACGGTGTAACTCGCGTCTGACCAAAGACTCCCAGTCCTTTTTATATCCAAAAGGAGGGAGAAATGGAAGAGAAGATTCGGTATGTAGGTATCGACCTGAGT